>Ga0179587_10000073_pt1 | contig 45898 bp, 29 predicted proteins | sample CZODoug2_1_08_16_FD_185932 | JGI IMG/M metagenome (GOLD analysis project Ga0179587, IMG submission 185932) | Vadose zone soil fungal communities from Angelo Coast Range Reserve, California, USA - CZODoug2_1_08_16fungal | ecosystem: Environmental > Terrestrial > Soil > Vadose zone | place: USA...
GGTTGGGGATGACGTGTACGGAGAAGACCCGACAGTAAACCGGCTGGAGAAACGGGCGGCGGAGATTTTTGGGAAAGAGGCGGCGCTGTTTGTTCCCACGGGGTGTATGGGGAATCTGATCTGCATCGAAGTGTGGACGCATCATGGGGACGAAGTGATTTGCGAGGAACGCTCGCACGTGAATTTGTATGAGTTGGCGTCGATGTCGGCGATTGCCGGGTGCATGCCGCGAGTGGCTCGCGGGGAAGACGGGGTTTTGAGTTGGAAGCAAATCGAGGCGGTGATCCGGCCGAAAATTTATTACGATTCGCAGACGGCGCTGGTGTGCTTGGAAAATACGAACAACATGGCTGGCGGAACGGTTTATCCGACGGCGCAAGTGGACGATATTTGCGACCACGCGCATAAGATGGGGTTGAAAGTGCATCTGGACGGGGCGCGCATTTTTAATGCCGCGACGGCGCTGGGAGACCACGTAGCGGTGATGACGCGAAAAGTGGACTCGGTGATGTTCTGTTTGTCGAAGGGATTGGGAGCGCCCGTAGGGTCGATGATTGCGGGGACAAAAGCGTTGATCGAGAAGGGGAGGGTCTACCGGAAAATGTTTGGCGGGGGAATGCGGCAGGCGGGCGTGATTGCGGCCGCGGGGTTAATTGCGTTGGAAAAGTCGCCGGCGCTTCTGCACATCGATCAGGAAAATGCCAAGCGGCTGGGGGAAGGCATCGCGGAAATCCCCGGCCTGACGATCGATTCGAAAAAAGTTTGCTCTAACATCGTGATTTTTGATTGCACGAAGACAGGGAAAACGGCGGTGGAGTTGTGCGATGCGCTACATCCGCATGGAGTTTGGGCGCAGGATACGGGGCTGTATTCGGTGCGGTTTGTTACGCACTGCGATGTGAACCGGGCGGGGATCGAGCGGGCGCTAGTGGTGTTGAAGGAAGTGGTTTCGAGAACACAAAAGGCGGGCGCATGAGTCGACGGAGCGTGAAACGGCTACGCGTGGTTGCTTGCACACTGGCTGGGCTGATGGTGGCAGTTTCCATTGCGGCGCAGAATCCGCAAGCGGCGAAACTGTCGGAAAAGAAAAATGCTCCGACGGTGGCCAGCGCGCAGATGTTCCTGGAGGAAGTGGAAAGCCGCTACTTCGATCTGACGAATAAAGCGCAAAGGGCGTCGTGGGTGGAAGAGAACTTTATTACCGATGATACGGAGCAGATCGCCGCGGAAGCCAACCAGGAGCTGAACACTTTCAGCGCGGAGATGTCCAAGAAGGCGCACGAATTTGACAAGGTTGCGCTACCGCCGGAGATGGCGCGAAAAATGCTGCTGCTGAAGCTGGCCTCCGGGTTTCCCGCGCCCGCGGACCCGAAAGAACAGAAGGAACTGGCGCAGGTGCTGGCTTCTCTGGACGGTGACTACGGAAAAGGGAAATGGTGTCCCAGCGGCGATGCTTCGAAATGCCTGGACGTGACGGCGGTCGGCAAATTGATGGCGACCAGCCGCGATATTGAGGAACTAAAGCGCGCTTGGATTGGATGGCACAGCGTGGGAGCGCCGATGCGGCAGCGCTACGCGCGAATGGTGGAACTCGGAAATAAAGGATCGCGGGACCTGGGGTTTGCGGATGCGGGGGCATTGTGGCGTTCGAATTACGACATGCCGCCGGATGAGCTTACGAAGGAAACGGACCGGCTTTGGGAACAACTGAGGCCATTATATGAATCGCTGCATGCTTACGTGCGCGGGCAACTACGGAAGAAATATGGGCATGAGATTGTGCCGGCTCACGGACCGATTCCTGCGCATCTGCTGGGGAACATCTGGAGCCAGGAATGGGACAACGTTTATTCGTTGATGGAATCGCCAAAGCCTGCACAGAGCTACGACCTGACAAAGATTTTGCAGGAGCGGAAGACGGATGCGAAGGGGATGGTGCGTTACGGCGAAGCGTTTTTCACTTCGCTTGGATTTGCTCCGCTGCCGAAGACGTTTTGGGAGAGATCACTTTTCACAAAGCCGGCCGATCGGGACGTGGTGTGCCACGCGAGCGCCTGGGATATCGATTCGAAAGACGATTTGCGCGTCAAGGTGTGCATTCAGATCACGGAAGAGGACTTTCGTGTCATCCATCACGAGCTGGGGCATAACTTTTACCAGCGCGCGTACAGCCCGCAACCGCCACTCTTCCAGAACAGCGCCAACGACGGCTTTCATGAGGCGGTGGGAGACACGATCGCGCTTTCCGTCACGCCCGAATATCTTAAGAAGATCGGTCTGATCGAGGTGGTGCCGCCGGCGTCCGGCGATATTGACTACCTGCTGCAGCAAGCCCTGGAGAAAATCGCGTTCCTGCCGTTTGGATTGTTGGTGGACAAATGGCGCTGGGAAGTATTTGCAGGCCAGGTGAAGCCGGAGAATTACAATAAAGCGTGGTGGGAATTGCGGCGGAAGTATCAGGGGATTGTGCCACCCGTCGAGCGTACGGAAGCCGACTTTGATCCCGGCGCCAAATACCACGTGCCATCCAATACGCCTTACATGCGGTATTTCATCGCGCGCATCTTGCAATTCCAGTTTCAACGCGCGCTTTGCCGGGAAGCGGGATTCAGTGGCCCGCTGCACCGTTGCTCGATCTATGGAAACAAAACGGCAGGAGAAAAGCTGAACAAGATGCTGGCCATGGGGCAGAGCATGCCGTGGCCCGAAGCGCTGGAGGCGCTGACAGGGGAGAAAAAGATGGATGCCTCCGCGCTTGCCGATTACTTTGCACCGTTGAAAACGTGGCTTGACGAACAGAACAAAGCCAACGGTTACACCGTGGGTTGGTAGCCGCACTCATGTAGAATCATGAAACAAGCAAAAGTTTGTCTGGTTATTGCGACGACTAATCGACTTCCGAGGAAACCGTGGAATTCAGCCTTACTGAGGAACAGCAGCAGCTTCGCCGCAGTGTGCGGGAATTCGCCGAGGGCGAAATCGCGCCGCACGTGATGGAGTGGGATGAAGCGTCTCATTTTCCGATGGAGATCATGCCCAAGCTGGGAGAAATGGGACTGCTGGGCGTAATTTTTCCAGAACAGTATGGCGGTGCGGGGCTGGGTTACATCGAATATGCGCTGGCGATTGAAGAGCTGGCGCGCGTAGATGGCTCGGTGGGCTTGATCGTGGCGGCACACAATTCGCTGTGCTCCAACCACATTTTCAAATTTGGGACTGAAGAACAGAAGAAAAAATATCTAGTGCGGCTGGCGTCGGGGAAGGCGATTGGCGCGTGGTCGCTGACCGAGCCGGAGGCGGGTTCGGACGCGGGCGGCACGCGAACGACTGCTGTGCGCGACGGCAATCATTGGGTGCTCAATGGCGCGAAAACGTTTACGACCAATGGCCATTATGCAAATTATTGCGTGGCGATGGCGGTGACGGACAAAACGAAAGGCTCGCACGGGATCAGCGCGTTTATTCTTGAAAAGGGAATGAAGGGATTCCGGCCCGGAAAAAAGGAAAACAAGCTGGGGATGCGCGCGAGCGACACTTCGGAAGTGATTTTCAACGATTGCCGCGTGCCGCAGGAAAATCTGCTGGGGCCGGAAGGCGAAGGATTTACAGGCAGCTTGAAGATTCTGGATGGAGGAAGAATTTCGATCGCAGCGCTGGCGCTGGGGATGGCTCAGGGCGCGCTCGAGGCGGCCACAAAGTACGCGAAGCAGCGAAAACAGTTTGGGCAGGCGATCAGCGAGTTTCAGGCGGTACAGTTCAAGCTGGCGGACATGGCCACTCAAGTGGAGGCGGCGCGGCTGCTCGTTTATCAGGCGGCGTGGCTGGCGGATAAAAAGGATGTGCGCTTCACGCGTGAATCGAGCATGGCGAAACTTTTTGCCAGCGAAATCGCTGTGAGCGTAGCCAATGAGTGCGTGCAGATTCACGGTGGGTACGGCTTCATCAAGGATTATCCGGCAGAGAAGTATTACCGCGACGTGAAGCTCTGCACCATCGGCGAAGGCACCAGCGAAATCCAGAAATTGGTGATTGCCCGGCAGCTCCTCGGGAAGAAATAAGAAAGAGATGCGCCTGCCTTTCCAGAAGGCTCCACAGGAAAAGTATGACTCTGTCGGTTGAAAAATGGGCGGAGCAGGTGCGCGCCGGCGACGTGCGCGCGGTTTCGCGCGCGATCACGACGATTGAAAACCATGAGCCAGAAGCGGAGACGCTGCTTCGGCTGCTTTTCCCGCACACAGGCCAGGCGTATCTCACGGGAATTACTGGCGCGCCCGGGACGGGGAAGAGCACGCTGGTCGACCGGCTGGCGAGCTATCATCGAAAGAAACAAGAACAAGTTGGCGTGATTGCGGTTGATCCTACAAGCCCGTATTCCGGCGGCGCCATCCTGGGCGATCGGATTCGAATGCAAGGGCATGCTGGCGATGCGGGAACGTTTATCCGCTCGATGGCGACGCGAGGATTTCTCGGCGGGCTCGCGCGAGCGACAGCGGAAGTGGCGTTGCTGTTGGACGCAGCTGGAAAGAAGCACGTGCTGATCGAAACGGTCGGCGTCGGCCAGGATGAAATCGACATCGTGCGGCTTGCGGACTGCGTGCTGGTGGTGCTTGTACCGGGTCTTGGCGACGACATTCAGAATATGAAAGCCGGGCTGATGGAGATTGGCGACATATTTGTTTTGAACAAAGCGGATCGCGAAGGCGCCGACCGGCTGGAGCAACAATTGCTGGCTATGCTGTCGCTGGTGATGCCGCGCGACGGCTGGCATCCTCCAGTGCTGCGCACGGTGGCTTCGGAGAACAAGGGAATTGAGGAATTGGCCGGCACAGTTGCGAAATTCCAAAAACATTTTGAATCGAGCGGGCAGCGTCAGCGAAAACACGTCGAGCATTGGAAAAACCGTCTGATCGAACTGCTGGAATCGCGGTTGCTCGAGCGCGCTTTGGGAGGAGCGGGAGGCGAGGCGCGGCTTGCGGAATTGGCAGCAGAGGTGGCGGACCGCAAGAAAGATCCATTCTCGGCGGTGAACGAAATTCTTAAGAGAAGCGGACTTCAGGGCTAGAGGAGAGAAAAGAGATGGCGGCAAAGAAGGCCAGCAAGTCAAAGAGCGGGAAATCCAATGCTCGGGCGGCAATCGGCATTATCGGAGGGAGTGGGCTGTACGCCATGAATGGATTGACGAATACGCGCGAAGTTCGGGTGAAGACGCCATTCGGGGATCCTTCTGATGTCATCGTACTCGGCATACTAGAAGGGAAGCGCGTGGCGTTCCTGGCGCGGCACGGCCGTGGTCATCGCATCTTGCCGGGTGAGATTAATTACCGCGCGAACGTCTACGCGATGAAACTCCTGGGCGTGGAGCGCATCATCTCCGTGAGCGCAGTTGGTTCGCTGAAGGAAGACCTGCGGCCGGGAGAATTTCTCGTCCCTGACCAGTTTTTTGACCGCACGAAGAAACGCGTCTCCACTTTTTTCGGAGAGGGGATCGTCGCTCACGTGGCGTTTGCGCATCCTACGTGTGGACAATTGTCGGACGTTTTGTCGGATGCGTGCGTTCATGAAGCCGTCATGGTCCATCGCCGCGGAACGTACATCTGCATCGAAGGGCCGCAGTTTTCCACCTTGGCGGAGGCCGAGGCGCACCGGCAGCTTCGTTTTGACGTGATCGGCATGACCAACGTGACAGAGGCGAAGCTGGCGCGCGAAGCTGAAATTTGTTATGCAACGATCGCCATGATCACCGACTACGACTGCTGGCACCCCGAGCACGAATCGGTAACGGCGACGCAGATTATCGCCACGTTGAGTCAAAACGCGGAGAACGCCCAAAGGGTTCTGCGAACTGCGGTTCGAGAGCTGCCCCTTTCGAGATCCTGCAAATGCGGGTCGGCTCTGCGGCATGCACTGGTCACGGATTTGAGGATTGTTCCCAAGGCGACAAAGAAGCGCCTTGCAGCAATCATCGGAAAATATATCTCTTAGGAGCGCAAATTGTCCTTGCTCGTTGTGGGTTCCGTCGCATTCGACGCGCTGGAGAGTCCTTACGGGAAGGTGGAGCGCGCTCTTGGCGGCGCAGCCACTTATTTCGCGGTGGCAGCCAGTTTCTTCACTCATGTGAGTCTTGTCGCCATCGTAGGCAACGATTTCACAGCAGAAGACGAGAGAATCTTTCGCGGCCGGCCCATCGATACGGATGGCCTGGAGAGAGCGGAGGGCAGAACATTTTTCTGGGCCGGGCGCTATTCCCAGGACTTGAACGAACGCGTAACACTGGCAACGGAACTGAATGTATTCGCTGAATTCAAGCCACGCTTGCCGGAAAAGTACCGCAGCTCAAAATACGTTTTCCTCGCGAACATCGCGCCCGATTTGCAGCGCGACGTGCTTCAGCAAGTCAAGAAGCGTCCGAAAATCGCCGCGCTGGATACCATGAATTACTGGATCGAGCGGAGCAACGCGGAACTGCGCGAAACGCTAAAGCATGTCGACATCCTGATGATCAACGACTCGGAAACGCGAGAGCTTTCGAACGAGCCCAACCTGCTCCGAGCGGCCAAGCACATTTTCAAGATGGGACCCACAACGCTGATCGTGAAGCGCGGAGAATACGGCGCCATGATGGTGGATAAGCGCGGCGTCTTCTGCGTGCCCGCTTTTCCACTCGAAGAGCCGCATGATCCCACAGGTGCGGGAGACAGTTTCGCCGGCGGCTTTATGGGCTACCTGGCGGGATGTGGTGACAAGAGTGACGCTTCGCTGCGTCGCGCTATGGTCTACGGTTCCGTGCTGGGCAGTTTTGCCGTGGAAAAATTTGGCCTTGACCGGCTGCGCCACTTGAAGCGCAGTGAGATACACGCCAGGGCACGTCACTTCTTGAAATTGACGCAATTTAAATTATAAATGGCTAAAATTTCGTTCAGGCGGGCCGTGGGTCCCGCTAGAGATGCTTGCTCTTCACGAAGTAATTTTGCGACTGACGGTAGCGGCGGCGCTGGGCGCCATTATCGGCTTAGAACGCGTGGTGCGGCGGCGGCCCGCGGGCGTGCGCACGAGCCTCTTTGTGTGCCTGGCTACGGCGCTGTTTACGATTCTTTCCAACGAACTCGCGCACCGGTTTGGGGATTCGAGCGGGACAAGAATCGCGTCCAATATTGTGCAGGGCATCGGTTTTCTTGGAGCGGGAGCCATTTTGCGCGGATCGGGAAGCGTCCTGGGGATGACCACCGCGGCGACGATCTTTGTGGAGGCCGCCATCGGCATGGCCGCAGGTGGAGGCCTGTACGCTGTCGCCAGTTATGCGACGGCGCTGGTGCTCTTTGGCTTGACGTTTATCGGGTGGGCAGAGCAATACTTCAATTTGAAGTGCCGACTCATGGTGTTCCGGATCACCACGAGTCAGGCGGAGAGCATTGCCACGGAAGTGCAGCGGATGATGGTGGGCCTGAAAATTCCCATGCAACATTTTCGCGTTTCTATGGCGGGCGCAACTTCTATCGTGGAATTCGAGACGAATGTGTCCCACAAGCAACAAGAGGAAATTGTCGCCCGGCTTAGTCGCCAGGGCGTGATTACCGAGGTGGTCCCAGTCGAGGGCCATCAAGAATGAACGACAGCAATGGAGCTCTCCGAAAACCAAAGGCACTCGCTGCCGGTTCTCGCCTGGGAGTGTTTGCTCCGGCATCTCCTGCGGAGTCTGTCGAAATGATCGCCGGGCTTGCCGAATTGAAGCGCCATGGTTTTCAAGTGGTCTCCAATCAGGACACCAAAGCGGAAGGCTATTTTGCAGGCCCGTCGTTGGAACGAGTCAACGGCTTTCTGGGGACGTTGAATTCAAATCAAGTCGATGGGCTAGTGGCCTTGCGTGGCGGCTATGGATCAAACTATCTTCTCGAATTCGAGCTAGAGAAGAGTTTAGCTAGTCTCAAGTGCATGATCGGATTCAGCGACCTTACAACGCTGCAAATCTTTCTCTGGCAAAAGTGCAAATGGATTACTTTCTATGGCCCCATGGTTGCCGCCGGGCTTAACGCGGGATCCGGTGCGCGCAAGGGTTACGATGAGAATTCGTTTCTTCAAGCGGTAGGCCGAACGGAAGGTGGATGGAAGCTGCGGCTGAAGGGCGAACCTTTCCTGGCCGGTCAATCCCTGGGAAGAGTTCTGGGTGGTTGTATGACTCTTCTGGAAGCCACCATCGGAACGCCATGGGAATTGGACACCAGGGATGCGATTCTGATCCTCGAAGACCGCGCGATGCGGCCTTATCAGGTGGATCGCGTCTTGATGCATTTGAAGCAAGCCGGAAAATTTGAGGGTGTGCGTGGGATCGTTTTGGGAGATTTTCCAGAGAGCGAACCGGCCGTGCCTGGAGCTCCTAGCGTTCGCGAAGTTTGCGCGCGAATTCTGCGGCCGCTCGGCGTTCCAATCGTGTTTGGCGCCCCCATCGGGCATACCGTGCGGCCCATGCTTACGATACCGCTGGGCATCAAGGCGCGTCTGGACGCGGATGGTGAAGGCGCATTGGAATTCCTTGAATCGGCGGTGGTGGGTTGAGCGCAGCAAAACATGTGCACGTAATCGGGATCGGCGGATCGGCGATGGCCCCGCTGGCAGGGATGCTTCGCGAACACGGCTTTCGCGTGACCGGGTCGGATTCTGGCGTCTATCCTCCTGCTTCTACCCTGCTCGAAAGCCTTGGCATTTCCTTCTTCCACAGCTTTGATGCGGCGAACTTGCAGCCGGCCCCGGATCTTGTGATCGTCGGTAATATCATTGCGCGCGGAAATCCGGAGCTTGAGGAAGTTCTGGACCGCAAGATTGCTTATCGTTCGATGCCGGAAACGCTGGAGGAAGTGTTTCTTCCCCAACGGCACTCGATCGTCGTCAGCGGAACACATGGAAAAACAACTACGACGGCCATGCTGGCATGGATTTTTCACACCGCGGGGAAGCGTCCGAATTTCTTAGTGGGAGGCGTGGCGGAAAACTTTGGCAAGAGTTACGGGCTTGGCGGCGGGGAAGAGTTCATTCTTGAAGGCGACGAGTATGAAACGGCCTTTTGGGACCGCGGACCCAAATTTTTTCACTACCATCCCGATGACCTGATCGTCACTTCGCTCGAATACGATCATGCCGACATCTATCCTGATTTTGAGACCTATCAACTGGCTTTTCGCCGGCTGGTCAATCTGGTTCCCCGGCGCGGGCGCGTGATCATTTGGGGCGACGCGGAAGACTCTGGCCCGGCTCTACGACGCGCGGCCGAGAAGGCGTTTTGCCCTGTGGAAACCTACGGGTTCAGGGAAGGGAATGACTGGGCGGCCAGCGACTTTGTGATTGATGGCGAAACCATGCGGTTTCGCGTTGCGCATCGTGGCAAGTTATTTGGAGAATTTGCGCTGACGGCTACGGGTCGGCACAACGCTTTGAACGCCATGGCGGCGCTGATTGTGGCGCAGGGACGAGGCATTCCGGCTGAAGCGATTGCCAAAGCTCTGGCAACATTTCGCAGCGTGAAGCGTCGAATGGATGTGCGGGGAGAAATTGGAGGAGTGCTGGTGGTCGATGATTTCGCGCATCATCCCACAGCCGTGAAGGCCACGATCGAGGCAGCTCGCGGCCGCTGGCCTGGGCGCCGGCTTTGGGCCATTCTCGAACCACGATCAAATTCCATGCGCCGCAAAGTGTTTCAGGATGCGTTGCCGAAGGCGCTCGCACTTGGCGACCGCGTGATTCTCGGCGGTGTTTTCCGCGCCCAGCAACTGGGCGGAGAGAATCGCCTGGACCCCGAAACCGTAGCGGAGAGTGTTCGTGCCCTCGGCAAAGATGCCCGCGTGTTTCCCGGTTCCGACGCCATCGCTGAGCATCTTGGGAACGAAGTCAAGCCCGGTGATTTGCTCCTCATCATGTCCAATGGCAGTTTTGATGGCTTGTGCGACAAACTCCTGAAGAAGCTTGGCGCGACTCAGCTTGCGGGCGAGGCGAAAACGAAGTGACCTTTTCTTCTGCCCGAAGCAGGCTGTTGACTCCTGCCGGCCTTTCTCTCCTATTCATCCTGACATTCAGCGCTTCCGCGCGAGCGACAATTCAATATTCAGTTCTTCTGGATCATCCTGAGAAGCATCTCTTCCATGTGACGATCAGCATTCCCGATGTGACGGATGAGGTGATTGTCAGGATGCCTGCCTGGAATGCGCTGTACCAGATTCGGGACTTCAGCAGCCACGTGCAGGAGGTAAAGGCGTTCGCAGGCTCTCAGGAGGTGCTCTCGGAAAAGTTAGACAAGCAAACGTGGCGCATTAAGGGTACAGGAACAATCAAGATTTCTTACGCCACATATTGGGACGAGATTGGCCCTTTTGCGTCGCAGTTGAACGCAGAGCATGCGTTCATCAATCCCGCGATGATTCTCATGTACGTGCCAGAGCGGCGCGGCGAGGCTGTGCACCTGGCCCTGCCGGACGTCCCTCAAGAATGGCAAGCTGCGGGCGCGTCAATTCAATTTATTGAATCGATGGGCAGAGCCCGAAGTTTCGGTGGTGATGCCGAAAGTTACGATGCGCTCGTCGACGCACCCATCGAAGCCGGGAAGTTCGCGATGTTTCAGCTGGCCGGATTTAAGCCCGAGATCTGGGTTGTGATCCATGGAGATAACTGGAGCAGGAAACACGTTGAAGAAGACCTGAGGCGAATTTGTAAGTACGAATTGAAGCTCATGGATGGAGCACCATTCGGGCGCTACACGTTCATTCTCCACGTTGGCAAGGGAGCAGGTGGCGGAGGCATGGAGCACGCAAACTCCACTGCAATCGGCGTCTATTCGGATGAATACCTGCCGAGCGTCGCGGCCCACGAATTCTTTCATCTCTGGAATGTGAAGCGCATCCGGCCGATATCGCTGGACCCCGTGGACGATACGAAAGAGCAATACACGCGTGCGCTTTGGTTTGCCGAAGGCGTGACGAACACGTACGGTTCCTACACTCTGGTGCGCAGCGGCATTTGGAGCAAAGAGCAGTTCTACGCGGACCTTGGCGAGCAGATTACCGAGTTGGAAGGCCGCCCCGCCAACCGCTGGCAGAGCGCGGAGCAATCCAGCCTCGATGCCTGGCTGGAAAAATACCCCCTCTACAATCAAGCGGAATACAGCGTCTCGTATTACACCAAAGGGCAGGTGTTGGGAAATCTGCTTGATATTCTCATTCGCGATCGCACTGGCAACGAGAAGAGTCTGGACGATGTTATACGGGCGCTGAATGTGAATTTTGCCAAACAGGGAAAAACGTATCGAGACAGTCTGGACGTTCAGCTGACAGCGGAGAGTGTCGCGGGTGGTTCGTTTGCCGAGTTTTTCGCAAAGTATGTGGCGGGGACGGAGCCGTTCCCGTATCAGAAGTTTTTGACGATGGCCGGGTTGTCATTGCGAACCGTGGAGCACCGCAGGCCGGCGCTTGGCTTCTTTATGGAGCACGAGCCGAACGGCCCATTCGTCGTGAGCAGGGTTGATTCTGAAAACCAAGCAGCCCGGGCGGGATTGCGAGCTGGAGATATCGTCCTGACCTGGAACGGCGGAGAAGTGCCACGGCGAGTCGATCGCTGGCTGCAGGAGCAGAAACCGGGCGACGTGCTGAAGCTGCGAATCCGCAGGGAAGAGAAGGAGATGGCGCTCGAATTCCGGCTCGGCGAGATCAATGAAACTCTCTACGTGGTGGCTGAAGAAACACACGCCGGCGAAAAAGCGCGCCACATTCGAGAGGGAATGCTTCGCGGAGAAACCAGCGCGGTCACCGCTCATCGATGAGGTGTTCGGTTTCACGTTTAGCTTGACCATCGCTGCGGGATTCGAGAAAGTCTGCCTGCCTATGCTGCGAACTCTATTCATTGCCGTTTTCTTATCGCTGTACATTCTGGTCGTCGGGACGCCTCTGCTTGTCTACACTTGGATCACGCGAAATCCTATTGCGATTTATTGGGCAGGCGTAAAGGGCGTGATGTTTTTTGTGAGAGCTGTTGGCGTCCGGGTTCGCGTGCTAGGACTGGAACGCATTCCTCCGGGCGTCTGCCTGTTTGTCGCGAATCATACCAGCTCCGCGGATGCGCCTGCAGTTGTCGGTGCAATTCCTCGCCGGATCGCCGTGATTCTGAAGGAATCTCTCTTCAAATGGCCGATCGTGGGACAGGTCTTTTTGTCGGCGCATTTCATCCCCGTGAATCGCAAGGCGCATGACTCCGCAGTCGCCAGCGTGGAGAAAGGTACCGAAGCTCTGCGGGCTGGACAGTCCTTTCTAATTTATCCGGAAGGCACGCGCAGCCCCGATGGGCGCCTGCAGCGTTTTAAGAAAGGCGCCGTGGTGATGGCCATCAATGCGGGCGTACCGATTGTCCCGATGGTCTGCTCCGGCGCTCATCGCATCATGGAAAAACGCTCGCTAGTGATTCACCCCGGAGAAATCGTGGTCGAATTCCTTGATCCCATTGATCCGTCTGGGTACTCGTTAGAACAGCGGGATATCCTGAATGAGAAGATATGGGATGCGATGGCCGCAGCGTTGCCACCGGACCAGCGACCCCTCGATTCCCCAGACGCGACCGCGGAGCCAGCCGTGTCCTGATCCGCCGGCCGCGAACGCGTGCATTCATCGCGATTTGAGCTTCTCGATTTCCGCCTCCAGTTCGCGCACGCGCTTTTGCAAGTCCGGCAGTCGATTCAGCGCCGCCATCGTCTTTAGCCATTCACGATTCTCGACCGCTGGATATCCGGAATACAGCGAACGTGGGGGAACATCGTTCGGAACGCCGCTTTGCGCCGTGATCACCGCGCCGTCTCCCACCGTCAGATGACCCGCGGTGCCCACCTGTCCAGCTAGAATGCAGTTGTTGCCGACTTTAGTGGAACCAGCGAGGCCTACCTGCCCGCAGAGCATGGTGTTAGCTCCAACCTGCGAAGCGTGGCCAATCAACACGAGGTCGTCAATTTTGGTGCCGCGGCCGATCCGAGTTTCGCCAATCGTGGCACGGTCCACGCATGCGTTTGCTTGCACCTCGACGTCGTCTTCGAGGACGGCAGGCCCGGATTGTGTCATTTTGTACCAGGTACCGTCTTTCTGTTTCGCGAAGCCTAGCCCGTCGCCCCCGATGACCACTCCATTTTGCAGAATCACGCGATTTCCGATGCGGCAGAATTCGCGTACGACGGCGTGCGCATGGGCAAAGAAACTGTCACCGATCTTTGCGCCGCGATAAACCGTAACGAAACTGTGAAGCATGGCATTGCGCCCGATTTCCACATCCTCGTCCACGTAGCAGTACGGCCCGACGTGGGCTTCCTCGCCGATCATGGCGGTTTTGGCGATGATGGCTGTCGGATGAATCCCTGGCGGATAGCGCGGTTGCTCATAAAAAAGTTCTAGGGCGTGGGCAAAGGCGAGGTAAGGGTTCGACGAGCGCAGCGCCGCCAACGCCGGCATGGAAGCGTCTCGATCCAGGACAATTCCTTCTTCGATAAGGACGGCCGAGGCGCGCGTCGTCTTCAGCAACGGAAAGTACCGCCGATTTGCCAGGAACGTGATCTGCCCCGCTTCGGCGTGCTCAATCCCAGCCACTCCGTGAATGTCGAGTTCCGGCGGGCCTTCCAATCGGCATCCCAATTGTTGCGAAACTTCAGCGAGTTTCATGAAGGGGCTCCTCAATCGGTTGTGGCCTTTGCGGGGCTGTCCGCGAGTCTCGCACAGGCTAAAGAGGGAAGTACAGCTAGACAGTCCGACTACTCGTTGAAAAGGCGGGGCTGCGTTGCTCCTGCGGCAGCGGCGGCGGGTTTCCGTCGCGCAATTCCCACGACCCCCAGAACAGTCACTTCGGTGAGCGCGGCGCGCGGAACAAAGATCCGATCCGTGGTGGAGTTCAGGTCCGGCGATGTGATTTGCAGGCCGTTATCCAGCAGCGCCAGCAAATCGTTCGGGACAACCCCTTCCAGCGTTTCGCCATCGTTGTAACGCAACTTCACCCATAATCCGTCCAGCTTTGGCCGGCTCAGGAACGCTTTGCGCTCTGGTTCGAAGTCATCGGAGAACTCCCGCACGAAATAAATGGATCTCACGCGCGCCAGGGGGATCTCAGCGTGTTCCCCCTCCAGCGTCAGCAGGTCAATCGGGTCGGCCTGCCCCAACCGGCCAGGGTTCAGGTAGCCGCGCAGAGGCTTCTTGTCGGCGAGCACAACAATAACCTTCTTGTGGGTTGAAGCTGGGGCTTTATTTTTCAAAATTCCGCGTTTCCCGGTCTGGATGGTCCAGATTTGCCAATCGGCAAAATGTATGTTATGTTAAGCACGTTTTTCCTGTCAAGTTATTGTTTTCATTAGGGTTAGGGCCCCGGAGCACCGCCCTTTGACCGATAAAAAGCATATCCTCAAATCGGCCTCGATCATCTCCCTGGTCACCATCGCTAGCCGCGTCCTCGGCTACGTCCGCGACCAGCGCATAGCCCTCCTTTTGGGTACCACCCCAGCCGCTGACGCCTACGTGCTCGCCTATCGTATACCCAATTTGTTCCGCCGCCTCGTCGCCGAAGGGTCCATGACGGCGTCTTTCATCCCGGTCTTCACCTCCTACATGCGCGAGAAATCGAAAGAGGAGGTCTGGGATTTCGCGAACAAGCTGTTCTGGACCCTCGCTCTCGTCGTCGCCATGATCACCGTTCTGGGAATGGTTTTCTCCCCCTCCGTCGTTCATTTGTTCGCAGGCAAGAATGTGGCCGGAGTCCAGGCAGTGGAGCTTAACCGCATCATTTTCCCGTACCTGTTTTTCATTGCCTTGGCTGCTCTCGCCATGGGGATTCTGAACTGTTTTCACCAATTTGGCCTTCCCGCTGCAACTCCTATTTTACTGAACCTGGCCACCATCGCTTTTACATTTGCCGTGGTCCGAAAATATTTCAAGGATCCCGCTACTTCCATTGTTGTAGGAGTCCTGGTAGGGGGAGTGCTCCAGTTCTTGATTCAAGTCCCATCGCTAGTCCAAAAAGGCATGAAGTTCAATTTCGGGGTCTCCTTCTCGCACCCGGCGATCCGCAACGTGGCGAGCTTGATGATTCCACGGCTCTTTGGGATCGGCATCGGGCAGATCAACCTCTTCGTTGACACGCGTTTCGCAACCGCTGCGGGGATGCCGGAAGGCAGCCTCGCCGCGCTGTACCTGGCGGATCGCGTGATGGAGCTCGTCCTGGGAGGGTACGCCATCGCTGTTGCTACCGCCATCCTGCCCATGATGTCCCATCAAGCCGCTGAAAAAGACTATGATTCGCTCAAGAAGACACTCGCATTCTCGGTGCGCATCGTGGCCTTCATCACTATTCCCGCGGCTCTCGGCCTGATGATCCTGCGTGAGCCCATCATTCGCGTCCTTTTTCAGCACGGCCAGTTCATCGCATCCTCCACTCGCTTGACTGCCCGTGCTCTTCTCTATTATGCCGTTGGGCTTCCAGCCCTGGCCTCAGTCAAGCTGATCGTCCCGGCTTTCTATTCCACGCGGGATACCAAGACGCCGGTCATCGTGGCCTCTATCTCTCTCGTCATAAACGTCGTCCTGAACATAGTTTTCCTGGAAACCTTCCTATACAAACGCGTCCAGAACGGTGGTCCCGCCCTCGCCACAGCGCTCGCGACTTTTTTTGATTTCTTCGCACTCTTTATTATTTTCCGCATTCGCTATGGCCCGCTTGGAACAATGGGCATTTTCCGCTCGTTCTCAAAAATTTCTCTTTGTGCCGGCATTATGGGCGTCGCTTGCTGGTTCGGAAATCACTACACGGCGTTTACGCTGCACTCGCGCTTCCTCGTGCAACTTCTTGTGTTTGCCGGACTGATCATCGGCGCAACGGCCCTTTACCTCGCCCTCGCTTGGCTCTTCCGCTGCCACGAAATCGAGGAAGTCTACGGGATCGCCACGCGGCGCACTGCCGGTTCCGGTGACGGATACCTGGAGAGCTGATGGAAATTTCCGCAACCATTTCGTCGTTTTTGACCCATGTGCGCGTGGAGAAGGGCCTTTCTTCCAACACGGTATCCGCCTATCGCCGCGATCTCGTAAAGTTTGACGAATTTACCCGCAAGCGCAAACTCAGTCTCGAAGCCGTCAGCCGCGATGATTTGGTGGATTTTCTCGCGGGCCTCTATCGTCAAAAGCTCGAGAGCAAAACCGTGGCCCGTGAGCTGGTAACGCTGCGCAACTTTTTCCGTTTTGCGCAAATCCAGGACCTCATTCCGGAAGACCCTTCGGTGAATCTCGAATCGCCGAAAATCCGGCGCAACTTGCCGGGCTATCTTCGTCTCGAGGAAGTCGAGCGCCTGCTCACTCAGCCCGACGTGAAAACTCCCATCGGTTTGCGCAACCGCGCCATGCTGGAAGTTTTATACTCCACGGGCTTGCGCGTATCGGAGCTGATTGGGCTGCGCATTACGGATCTCGATGCGAAGGTTGGCTGCGTGCGCTGTATCGGGAAAGGCGATAAGGAACGCATCGTCCCCGTCGGCAAAAAAGCGCTCGCCATCGTGGAAAAGTATCTCCGCGACGCCCGGCCGAAGCTGCTCGGCAAAGTCACCGGCAATCCGGCATTGTTTGTGAATCGCCGCGGCGCGCCGCTGAGTCGCGTCGGCGTCTGGAAAATACTCTCGGCCTATGGGCGGCTTGCCGGTTTGCGTATGGCGCTTACTCCTCACATGCTGCGGCACAGTTTTGCCACGCATTTGCTTGAGCGCGGCGCGGACCTGCGTTCCGTCCAGCTCATGCTGGGCCACGCGGATATTTCTACCACACAGATTTATACCCATGTGGTCGAGGAGCGGTTGAAGCAAATTTATAAAGCGCATCACCCGCGTGCATAGCGCGGCAGGCCCGGGAAACTCATTGCGGGTGCCTCCATAGCGGTCAGCGCGGACACCCTGAAGCAGAAGGAGCGCAATGCCAGACTATATGTTTTTGCTGGAAAGCCGGCTCTCGCCGGAACAGCGCGCGGTGATGTTGCGCGTGCAGGAACTCTCCGCGGCACTCGGATTCAACGTCTATCTCACGGGTGGAACTGTTCGCGACCTTGTTACCGGCGCTTCCTTGCGCGATCTCGATTTCACCGTGGAGGGCAATCCCTCGAGGATCGCTCAGGAACTCGAAAAGGGTGGCGCCAAAATCCTCTCCGAGGATGAAAAGTATCGCCACGTCGAAGTGCTCTTCGCGGGCGACTGCGAAGGCAGTATTTCCGCCGCCCGCGACGACCATTACGTTCGCCCGGGAACCCGTCCCGAGATCCGCTGGTCTACCATCATGGAAGATCTGCGCCGCCGCGATTTTTCCCTCAACGCCATCGCCATCTCGCTGAACCCTGCCTCACGCGGATTGCTGCTTGATCCCACCAACGGCCTCTCCGATATCGAACGCGCCGAAGTGCGGGCCCTCACCATTCACAGCTTCACCAACCAGCCGGCGCGTTTGCTCCGCGTTCTGCGCTACACGGCCCGCATGGGCTTCAAGATCGAGCAGCGCACCCAGGAATGGTTTGACCTGGCAATCGAGCGCAATCTGCAGGAAACCATCACGCCGGAAGACGCCGGCGAAGAACTTCGCGCCGTCGCCCGCGAAGAACGCCCAGCCGTGGTGCTGAAAGCGTGGGAAGAGCACGATCTTCTTGAGGCCGTCAATCCCGTGCTGGCAAAAAAACATCCCTCTTATGACGCCATTGGCCGCCTGATGAAAGTTCGCGAGGATCTGTTCACCGCGGGATTCCGTCCGCGGCTCGCTGCTCCCATGCTCCTCGCCATTTTGGGAAAATTAAAGGATCGGGAAATGGCCAACGTGCTCTCCAAAGCCGGATTCCGCTCGGGCGAAGCTGAAGCCGCGCTCGACTTTGGGCAGGAGTCTTTGGACGCTCAGAAAGAACTCCTTGGCCGCAAGATGAATGCTCCCGTCGATGCTTTCCGGTTTCTCGAGAAAATGCCGCTCGATCAGATCGCCTACTTGATGGCCGAGTCCAATAAATCGGCGGCCCTCTCGAAGATTCGCGCGTTTCTGAACAAGTGGCGTCCGATCCGCATAGCACTCCCGATCGTGGTCACGGAACTGGAAGCGCTTGGCATGGCCCGTGGGCCGAAATTCGACGCCATCGTTGAGCAAGTTTTTGCAATGCAGTTGACGGGCCGCGGCAAGACCAAGGAAGAGCGCGAAAAAATTCTGCGCAAGCTCTCCGGCATTAAGGAACCGCCGAAGAAGAAAGAAAAGGAAAAGAAGCCCGCGAAGGGTCATGACAAAGCGCACGCCGCGGCGGCCATGGGTGAGGCTGCTCATAAAAAGCATGCGGCCGCAAAAGCGGAAGCGAAACACGCTGCCAAGGGGAAGCCTGCTCCCCCAAAGCCTCACGCAAAGCACGCCGCGCATGCGTCACATGGCAAGAGTGCTCACTCCGCCAAGAAGAGCCGCGCGCGCAAGTAACGCGTTAGTTCCGAGTACCCCGTAATCCGGGCGCAATCCCGCAGGAGCACTCCTGATCGGCTACGATGGAAGTTACTTCTACGCGCTCTACCAGGCCGATCACAATCTAACATCTTCGAGCGTGAGTACTCTCATTACTGAATTTTACATTTGACAAGTCTTGACCCCGGACGTAGATTTGCTTCCCAGTTTCCCCGATTTCCTTTCGTATTGTTCTTTCGCATGGTCTATCTGTCGATATTTTCGGGACCCCCGGCCATTACTCTCCGGCGAGTACATTTTTTCGCTTCCGTTAGCGACGAGTCAAAGGAGAATGACGATGATCAATAAAAAACACAACAAGGAAGACTTGCCGGTAAAGACTGACCAAGGGAAAACAGCCGATCCAGAATTAATGCGGAACGCCACCGCCACGCCAGGCCCAGCCTCGTCGCTGAGCAGACGTAACTTTTTGGGGCGCGTGAGCGTTTCGGCCGCAGCTGTGGCCACAGCCGTAGGCGTTCCCGCTTCATTTGCCAATCAAACGATCGAATTGGGCGGCGCGGCACAGCGTGATGCTTTGACGCATGCTTCCGAGGAGGACGGTGACCAGCCGCGAAGGGAGCGAGCCTTTCGGATTCGCCTGAAGACGGCGATTGCCGAACGCGACGTCCCCGCTCCGCCTCAAGTGGATAACGGCGACGAACTTTTGTATCCGACCAGGATAGGCAATTATTCCAAAGGCCTTCCTCATAACAGTATCGGAGAAGTTGATCCAGCCGCTTACGGCGCCTTACTTACGGCTGTCACGAGCGGTGAGCCTGAGGATTTCGCAAAGATTCCTCTCGGAGGATCGGTCAAATTTGCAGACCCTCAGGCAGGGTTGGCCTTTACTCTGGAAGGCACGGATAGCGGCCAACTGACCTGTCCGCCGGCTCCCCGCTCATCCAGCGCGGAGAGGGCAGGTGAAATGGTTGAAAACTATTGGATGGCCCTCGCGCGGGAGGTCCCTTTCTCAAAATATGACAGCGACCCCACGGCATTGATGGCAATTACCGACCTCAACAAATTGTCGGATTTCACAGGGCCGAAAGTGAACGGTCAGGTCGCGCCCCACACGCTCTTTCGCGGGACCACGCCGGGAGAACTGATCGGTCCTTATATTTCTCAGTTTCTTCTTCGGCCGGTTGGCTTCGGACCTCTCAACCTTGCACAAAAGTACAATACTTTCGATTCTGGAGTGGATTACCTGACCGATGTTACTTCCTTCCGTGCTTGCCAAAACGGAAATCCTTCCGGGTCAAACCATATTAGCGGTACGAGTTACATCAAAAACGGCCGGAATCTGGGTACCTACGTAAAGCTGGACACCGTTGGTCAAGCAAATTTTATCGCTGCACTGTGGATGCTTGCCAATAAGGTGCCTCTCAATCAAGGCAACCCCTATCTAACATCCAGCAATCAGGCGGGTTCTCTGACCTTCGGGAATCAGCATATCTTAACCCTGTTGAACGAAGTATCGATTGTGGCGCTCAGAGCCTGCTTCTACCAAAAGTGGTTCGTGCATCGCCACGTACGTCCGGAAGAGTACGGGGGCTTGGTTCACAACGTTGTCACCGGAGCGGCTAACTACCCACTCCACGGCGATTTGGTCAACTCGCAGGCGGTTAAGGCTGTTTTCAGCAAATACGGCACGTACCTATTGCCAGCCGCCTACCCCGAGGGCTGTCCTCAGCATCCCTCTTATCCCGAGGCGCACGGTTCAGTCGCAGGTGCAGGCGTTACCGTGCTGAAGGCTTTCTTCGACGAAAGTTTCGTGATCCCCAATCCGATGGTGGCGGCCGACGATGGCCAATCGTTGCTTCCTTACACTGGCTCCGACGCAGGAGAAATTACCGTGGGCGGTGAACTGAACAAAGTTGCCAACAATGTCGCTTTGGGCCGCGATATGGCCGCCGTGCATTGGCGGTCGGATGGGTTCCAGTCTCTGCTGCTTGGCGAAGCCGTGGCCATTAGCATACTGCGGGACCAGCGCACGACCTTTAACGAGCCGTTTGACGGCTTCACATTCAGCAAGTTTGACGGAACAATGATTACAGTGTGATCCCTTCCCAGGGAGCCCTGTTCCCCGTTCGCGCCCGGCACATTCTGGACGTATGGTTGGCAATGCGGAAGTTATCGTTGCAGCCGATTTTCCGCCGCGTAGAGGGAGTGTATAACCACCATCTTCGGAAACTACACCTCGCTACCAACCTGCCTCGTCAACGGACGCTCGGGCCCGGAGCGTATCGACTTTTTCCGTATCCTGTTAGAATCGGGTTCCATGGGCCAACCGCAGTTCGTTCATCTTCACGTTCACACCGATTACAGCCTGCTCGACGGAGCCTGCGAAACGTCCGAGCTTTTGGATGAAGCGTCCCGCCAGAAGATGCCCGCCGTAGCCATCACCGATCACGGCAATCTCTTTGCTGCTGCCAATTTCTTTTATGAAGCTAGCAAGCGCGACGTCAAGCCTATCATTGGCTGCGAAGTCTACGTGGCGAAGGGCAGTCGCCACGACCGAGGAGAGAAAACGAATGGAGGCAACGCCCAGGATCGCGGCGACGCCGAACCCGGGATGCGCGGCTCGAATCATCTTGTGCTCCTCTGCGAATCGCTCGAGGGCTATCACAATTTAATCAAGCTGGTCTCCGCCGGTTTCCTCGAAGGCTTCTACTACCGCCCGCGCATCGACTACGATCTACTTTCGAAGCACAGCAAAGGCCTGATTGCGCTCTCGGCCTGCTTGCGTGGCCCGGTGACGGAAGCGGTCGTTGATCAGAAGTACGATCAGGCGCGCGAGAATGCCTACCGCCTGCGCGACGTTTTTGGCAAAGGGAATTTCTTTCTCGAAATTCAGGATCAGGGATTGCCCATCGAAAAGGACGTCAATCGCGAATTGGTCCGTCTTTCCAAAGAAACAGGCATCCCCCTCGTCGCCACCAACGATTGTCATTACCTCCACCACGACGACGCTCATGCTCAGGAAGTGTTGCTCTGCATCCAGACCGGCAAGACCATGAGCGACACCAATCGCATGAAGTTTCAGACCGACCAGTTTTACTTCAAGAGCGCCGTGGAGATGGCGCAGGTGTTCGGCGAGATTCCTGAAGCGCTAAGCCGTACCGTGGACATTGCTTCGCGCTGCAACGTCAAAGTGGAGCGCATCCCCAATCCGTTCCCGGCGTTCAAAGTTCCGGAAGGGCATACTTCCGCGAGCTATTTTGAATCGGTTGTGCGCGAAGGATTCGCCGCGCGCCTGCCCCAACTCGAGCGCCAGGCACAGCAAGGCTTTCTGCGGAATTCCCTAGCCGAATACGAGCGCCGGCTTACCTTCGAAATCGAAATGATCAAGAAGATGCGCTACGAAGGCTACTTCTTGATCGTCTGGGATTTTATTCATTACGCGCGCGCGCAAGATGTTCCCGTTGGACCGGGACGTGGTTCGGCGGCAGGCAGTCTCGCGAGCTACGCCCTGCGCATCACCGACGTCGACCCTTTGCAGTACAACCTGCTCTTCGAACGCTTCCTGAATCCCGAACGCGTTTCCATGCCCGATATCGACATCGACTTTTGCATGCGGCGACGCGGCGAATTGATCGAATACGTCACGCAAAAGTACGGCCGCGAAAACGTCGCGCAGATCATCACCTTTGGAACCATGGCTGCCAAAGCCGCGGTCAAGGACGTTGGCCGCGCCATGGACATTCCTTATGGCGAAGTGGACCGCCTGGCCAAGCTCATCCCCACAACGCTCGGCATCGAGTTGAAGGACGCTCTAGAGGAAGCCCCGCAACTGAAGTCGGCAATCAATAGTGATGAACGGCTCAAGGACTTGATGGCCGTGGCGTTGCGACTCGAAGGATTGTCGCGTCACGCTTCCACTCACGCGGCCGGCGTTGTCATTTCGCCGCGGCCGCTCACGGACATCGTGCCTCTCTATAAGTCAAACCGCGATGAAATCACCACCCAATACGACATGAATGCGCTCGAGCGCATCGGCCTGCTGAAAATGGATTTTCTCGGTCTGACAACGCTCACCGTGCTGCACGACACCGTCCAGATGATTCAGCAGAACCGCGGCGCGAAAATTGACATCGACAATCTGGCTTTGGACGACGCCGAAACCTACAAACTCTTCGCTCGCGGAGAAACCACCGCCATCTTTCAATTTGAATCGCACGGCATGCGCGATATCCTTCGCCGCTACCAGCCGACCCGTATCGAGGATCTCACCGCCCTCAACGCGCTCTATCGCCCCGGCCCGATTCAGGGTGGCATGATCGATGATTTCATCAACCGCAAGCAGGGCAAGACCAGAGTCAGCTACGAACTCCCGCAGTTGAAAGAAATCCTCGAAGAAACGTACGGCGTCATCCTCTATCAAGAACAGGTGATGCAAATCGCCAATCTCCTGGCGAGTTTTTCGCTTGGCGAGGCGGACATCCTTCGCCGCGCCATGGGTAAAAAGAAGAAGGAAGAAATGGCCGCGCAACGCGCCAAGTTCATGGCTGGGTGCGCCGCCAACAAAATCCCCGAGAAAAAGGCCGAGCGCATCTTCAACCTGATGGAAGAGTTTGCCGGCTATGGGTTCAACAAATCGCATTCCTGCGCCTACGCGTTGCTTGCTTATCAGACTGCTTACTTGAAAACGCATTATCCCGTTGAGTTCATGGCCGCCCTTCTCACTTCGGAAGCTGGCAACACCGAGAAAGTCGTGAAGTACATCAATGAAGCGCGCGGCATGAGCATTTCCATTCTCCCGCCCGATGTGAATGAGAGCGATCTCTACTTCACTCCCGTCGGGGGATCCATCCGCTTCGGTCTTGCCGCCATCAAAAATGTTGGCGAAAACACCGCCAAAGCGATTCGTGAGTCGCGGCTCGGACAGGGAGAATTCAAGTCACTCTACGATTTCTGCGAGCGCATCGAGTCGCGTTTTCTGAACAAACGCGTTTTTGAAAGCCTCATTAAATCGGGTGCCGTGGATTCGCTCGGTCCACGCGAATCGATGCTGGCATCCGTGGACGACGCCGTTGCCGCACTGCAACGCGCTTCCCGCACGCGCGAGTCCGGCCAGCACGGATTGTTCGGAACCGCCGCCGCTCCCGCGCCCGTGCCATTCGAATTGTGCGAAGCTGCCCCTTGGAGCGAAGAAGAACGCCTGGCCAGCGAATACGCCATGCTGGGTTTTTACGTTTCTGGCCATCCGCTCGCGAAGTATGCTTCTCGGCTGATGGATCTGAAGGCCATTTCTCTCGATCAAGTCGAAGACCAGCGCAATGGAAAAGAAATCACCGTTGCCGCCTTGATTGTCGGCACTCGTCCCATGCGCTCAAAAAAAGGCGCGCGCTGGGCCATTTTCACCATTCAGGATATGACCGGTGTTCAGGAACTCCTGGCATTTCCTGAGAGCTTTGCGCGCCTTGAACCAGTCTTGAAACCTGGCAATCCGCTTCTTCTGAAAGTCCGCGTGCAAGTCGAGGAGGCCGGCACCCGGCTTTCTTTGCAGGAAGCGCGCCGGCTTGAGGAAATGCCTGAACGCGCCGCGTCCAGCGAGCTGCGCGTCCGTATCGAAATGCGCTCCTTGAGCGAAGACGCTCTCGACCGCTTGGAAGATTTGGTCACCGCCGCGCCCGGACCCTGCCCGGTAGTGTTTGAATTGTGCTCACCCGACGGTTCCACCGCAGTGCTGCAGGCGCAGCAGCGTGTGAAAAACTCGCCTGAATTACTGGAAGCCATCCGCGAAATCTGCGGCCATCCCGCAGTTCGAACGGTGCCCGAATGAGCCCCAAAGGAAAGAGCAAACCCGGCGCTCCGCCGCTGGACCGTTCTAAAGAAACCGAACGCCAAAAGGAAATCGAGCGCCTGGAAAAAGATGTCGAGGAATTACGCCATTTGGCCGGCGATGCCCACGCCGACGCCGAACTCGAACGCATCCGCGAACAAGTTGGGGAATTGCGACGCGAATTCTACACCCACATGGGTCCATGGCAGCGTGCCCAAATTGCGCGTCACCAGCAGCGTCCCTATACATTGGATTTTATCGGGTTGCTGTTCACCGATTTTATCGAGTTGCACGGTGACCGGGGGTACGCCGACGACAAAGCGATTATCACGGGATTGGGAAAATTTCATGGGCGGCCGGTGGCGGTGATTGGGCACCAAAAAGGGCGCGACATGAAGCAGCGGCTCGTCCGGAATTTCGGTCAGCCCAAGCCGGAGGGTTATCGGAAAGCGTTGCGGATCATGCAGTTGGCCGCGAAATTTGGGCGGCCCATTTTTACGTTTATCGATACGCCCGGGGCGTACCCCGGGATCGATGCCGAGGAACGCGGACAGGGCGAAGCGATCGCGCGAAACCTTCGTGAGATGGCGCGGCTGCCGGTGCCGGTAATCGTCACGGTGACGGGCGAGGGCGGCTCGGGCGGGGCGCTGGCGATTGCCGTCGGCGATCGCGTCAATATTTTGGAGAACAGTTTTTACTCGGTGATTTCGCCGGAGGGATGCGCTTCGATCATCTGGCGCGATGCGACGAAAGCGGAAACCGCGGCTGCGGCCATGAAGATCACGGCGAAGGATTTGAAAGAGCTGGGCATTGTGGACGAAATCGTGGAAGAGCCGGAGGGCGGAGCGCACACGGACTTTGAAGGGGCGGCGCGGTTCCTGGATGAAGTGCTGGACCGACAACTGGTGGCGCTGACGAATCAGCCGCTCCGGGAATTGCTGGATGCGCGCTACGAGAAGTTCCGCAAGATGGGGCAGTTCTTCGATTTGGGGAATTGAGCCGTGAGAGGGGGTTCGTAATGGCGGGCGAGTTGTCGTTCGAGTTCCCTTCGCACAAGTCCCTCTGGGTGAACCCTTCGGCGGTGCTCAGGGCAAGCCAAAAAGGGAGGAATAGCCCCACACCCCGGTGTTTTCGTATCACTTCGGCTTCGCTCAGGACCAGCGAGTGGCAAACAAAGGAGTTCCAGCCTACAGGGTTCGGAAGAGTGTACGCAAGATGGAAGGCTCGGATTCCAGCGAACCTTTCCGACAGATACTTTCTCATAACAACTGGTTAACCATAACGGGGACCCCTCCCGCTGCTTTTCACAAGTGTTGATTCCAAAGGGTTTTAAGTTCTTTAGAAAGAACACTTGTAGAAGTGTTGATTCTGCGTGGTTTCTCGGAGCTTTGAATTTAGATAAGGGTAATACTTGAGGGGCCTGAGGCTAGTGAGAGAGAGGGAAGGACCGCGTAGCGGGCGAACATGGTTCGGGGCTCAGTGCTAATAAACACGGGAGAGAATAACGCACCTTACTCAAGTTGTTAAATGTTTTTAATCGAATAGTCGAAAGTGGGAATTGAACGGTTATCAAAGAGGTTGAATGGTTTCTGTGGATGGGAGACGAGTGAGAGGAGAAGGCAACCCAAGACCCAGGTTCAAAACCGGAGGGGCACCCTCCGCGTTGGCTTGAATTGTGAGTGTGCGAAAAGCTTCCCGGTTCGATCGGAGGGAGTTTAAAAGATTCCGGATTCGTCATCCGCGCCACCCGCCTGTGAGTTGACCTTCTGAGATTACTTCTTTGTAAGCGTCAAAATTTCTTTCTGACTTCGTAGTTCTGAGCATGCAATCGAAAAGGTCTTCAGAGAGTATCCCGGTGCGCTGATGGAGCCGTGAAGATTCTTGTTTAGAGTCACGACTGTAAACGCTCTCCCCGCACTGTCTGTTTGGAGAGCAGGATGATCGGGATCGTACTTCACGGTAGCGTCTCTGCGCGAGGTGCGCGCGAAATACGGTTTTGCTCTGGTTGGGTACGTGATTATGCCCGAACATGTTCATCTATTGATCAGTGAATCGCCGGCACTTCCGCCAGCCAAAGTGGTGCAAGTTTTCAAGCAGCGAGTGTCGAGACGGGTGCGCGGGAAAAAGCGTGGCCTCACCGCTCAGCTTTCATTCCGATTTCCTGAAGCGCACGGGGAACTCCGGCGATTCTGGCAAAGGCGCTATTATGATTTCAATGTCTATTCCCGACAAAAGCTTTGGGAGAAATTGCACTATATGCACGCGAACCCAGTGAAGGAGCAGTTGGTCATTCTATGCGAAAGGAGAGGGCCTTCTGAAGATCGATCCAGTGTGAAAGCCGGGAGAGGCGAAGAGGTGCCCACCCTTTGATGAACCAAGACCCAAAGGGTAGGCCACCCCGAGCAGAAGTAAGGCGTTAATGGTGATCCACCTGCGGGCGGGAGAAAGGGCAAGAGGGCGCATTGCGCCACTACAAAGGCGAAGAAAGATGCCGGGCTAAAGCTCGCCGCTACATTGACGAAGGGGGTCAGGAGTCGAGGGGGGGCTTGATGTAGGCGGCGCCGTGGCGGTAGAGGCCGGCGGTGGGGATGGCTTGGGAGAAGACGATGCGGATGGGGACGAAGATCGCGCCGGTGCCGGGGGTGAAGGGGACGGCGACTTCGACGCGGGAGCCTTCGGCGTATTGATTGCGGCTGCGGAAGCTGAGACCGCCTTTGGAGAGATCTTCGCAGAGGGCGATTTCTTCCTGGAAGCCGCGGCGGCGGATGCAGGCGAGGATGCGGGCTTTGATGCGTGTGCGGTTGCGGCGGGGAATGACGCGGTCTTCGACGGAAGGCGCGGGCAAGCCGGTGCCACCATCGGGATTGCTTAGCTCGGAGAGCGATTCGATCCAGATGGAGGGCGAATCGCAAATGCGACAGTGGCGGGCAACACATTTGCGGATTTCAAAAGATTTGAGCTGCAGCTCGTTGAGATAGACGACTTCGCGGCGCTGGCAGAAGCTGCATTCCATGAGGAGACGAGCGAGGGCTTCCTCGGATTTGTGAGGGGAGGGGAAGTCGATGTCCCAAAAGTCGGAGCGCGGGTCGACGAGATGGATGGCGTAGAGGAAATGATTGGGAGGGTCCTGGTCGATTTCGGCGACGACGCGGGCGCGAGCGTTTTTCCAGAGGTCGCCATCGAGATGGCGGCGGAGGTGGAGTTCGTGGCCCATGGAAAGCTTTTCGGTCAGACGCAGGACGCCGCCATTGCGGCTGACAAGCATGGTTTCGGCGGTTTGCGTGAGGGTCTGGCCGTCGAGAGAGACCCACGAAGCCTCCACGGGCATACGGAAGCTGACGCGGTCACTCTGGCGGAGACCATCGGATAGTGTGCTCATAGGGCGCTAAGGGAGAAACCAGTATTGAGGCTAACATGGAGGGAGCGGGCAAGCGGCTTAGAGAAGCGCTGGATTGTCGTTCCCACTAATATCGGAAACGGGTGACGTCAAGGGCGGGCGGGGCCGCGATGGTGTTGTATCTTTGGCGTGGTCGGCGGCTTGAAAAACGCAGAATACCGGCTGGATAGGTCAAACTAAGAGTTGCCGGAAGCGCCCCGGTGACCAAAGCCGTTTGCTGCCCGGCGTAGACGACCGTGGGTAACGTAATCTCAATGGACGACCGAACACTGAAAGGCGACGCGCAGGGCTTGTCCGTGCGCGACCGCCGGTACTGCATTCGCTACCCGTTTGCGGCAGATGTTGAGTTGCTGGACCTGGAAAGCGGAGCAAAGACGGAGGGCGTGACGTCCGACATCTCCATGGGCGGAGTGTTTATCTGCACGAGCCGGCCACTGCCTTCCAATTCGCGCGTGCGAATCACACTGATACGAAAGGATCATAAGGTGGAAGCGCTGGGCGTGGTGCGAATTGTGAAGCCGCGGATCGGCATGGGAATTGAGTTTATTGATCTGGAATCGCCGCACCACGAAGTGCTGCGCCGATGGGTGGACCAACTCACCAGGTCCCGCTGAAGAATCATAAATACCCGATCATTCAGGTTTGAGCGCCCTCGCTGCTCGAAGTTCGCACGGCGTAGCATGGCCGCGTGTGACGGCCTTGCGTCTTGGTTTTGTGTCAAGGTCTTGTGTCCAGGGGGTGTTTGCTCTTTTCGTAGAATTCGTTTTGGAGTTTGAGGCTCTGGTCGTCGGCCTTTGCGGCGCGAATGGCCTCGACGGTGGCAGCGATCCAATTGTTCATGTTCCACTCACCGAGCTCGCGCGTGGCGACCGAACCATCACCGGAGTAATGATTCGGAAAGCGAGCGTACCACCAGATGCCGGTGTAAACGTCTTCGGGCAGGTGCAAGCGTTTCTGGTCAATGCCGGATTCGGTAGCGGCGCGTTCGATGTGAACGAGGTCAGGCCGGGAGACCATGGTATTCGAAGTTTCATTTTCGCCGGCGTGGTAATCGATGCCGGTTGATTTTTTGGGCGGGGCGCCGGGCTTGCTGCGTTCGCCGTCGAGCACATAAATAACGTAGTCATGTGGGCGATCGAGTTGTGCTTGAGCAAAAAAGGGAAGCAGATGCTCATTTCCGCCGTGGCCGTTGACGATGACGATCTTCTTGCAACCATTCCGCGCCATTTCATCCGTGGTTTCCTGAAGCAATTTTAATTGGAGGTCCATGCTGTAAGCGACGGTTCCCGGTTCATGTTTGGCCTCAAAAATCTGACCGAAGTAGTACTGCGGAAAAACAACAGCGTACTCCTGTTGGACCGCCTGCAAGGACGCGTGGCGCACGTTTAGAAGATCGGTGCCGAGGGGCAGGTGCGGACCATGTTTTTCCAAGATACCGAACGGAAGCAGACACGTTCCTTTGGAAAGCTGAATGGCATCGCGAAAGTCCGCGGCAGTCAGCTCTTCCCATTTAGCGGAAAGTGTGGACTGCGCGTGGAGAGAACAAGCAGCAACGAGAGATACAAAGAGAGAACAGATAGTCGCACGCTTCATTGATATCCTCCTGAATCGCATGGATTTTAGCCTGATTCCATGCCCTTGAGCTGCCGACTAGCTGCTTTCTTCAAAATCCGCCTCTGGTTCGGGCAAGTTGTCGCCATCTCGCGCAACCCATACATACAAGGTCGGCAGTAAGAAAATACTTAGGAGCAAAGCCCCGACGAGTCCTCCAACGATCACAATGGCGAAGGGCCGCTGCGAATCCGACCCGATGCCATGGGAGAGTGCAGCTGGCAGCAGGCCAAGGGTGGCGACAAGCATGGTCATCATGATGGGGCGAAGCCGGAGGACGGCTCCGTCGATGGCGGCTTGCTCAATCGTGTGACCGCGCACGCGTAGTTGGTTGATGTATTCAAGCATGATTACGCCGGTCTGAACCGAAACGCCAAAGAGCGCCAGGAAGCCGACACCTGAGGAAACGCTGAAATGCGTGCCGGTGAACAGGAGCGCGAGCAATCCACCTATGGGTGCCATGGCCACGTTTGCAAGGATGAGCACCGCCCACTTGAGCGAGCGGAACATCGTGTAGAGAATGCCGAAGATGAGGAGAATGGTTAACGGTACGATGACGAGAAGCCGCGCTTCGGCGCGTTTCTCGCTTTCATATTCGCCTGCCCAGTCGATGTGGTACCCCCGTGGTAGTTGGAGTTGTGCGCTAACCTTTTGAATCGCCTCCTCTACAGCGCCGCCAAGATCGCGCCCGCGGACACTGTATTTAATGGCGACATACCGCTGGTTTCCTTCCCGGTAGATCTCGGAACCGCCGTCTCGCTCTTCGATTTTGCAGAGCTGGGCGAGCGAGACTCGTTCACCGGACGGAGACAATAGACGAATATTTTCGATAGCTTCCTTTGTGTCCCGATACTGCGGGAGGTAACGCATCACCAAGTCGTAGCGCTGCTCACCCTGCAACACCTGAGTGAGAGCGCTCCCTCCGACGGCGGTCTGGACGGCATCTTGAACATCCGCGACATTGATTTGGTGGCGCGCCGCTTGTCCGCGGTCCACCTGCAGTTCGATATTTGGTTGACCCAGTATCCGAAGCACTCCGAGATCCTCGATTCCCCGGATGTTGCGCATGATTGCGGCGATCTGGTCGGCCTTCGCTTCGAGAAGCTTGAGGTCGTCCCCATAAATCTTCACCGCGAGTTCGCCCTTTACTCCGCTGACCGCTTCCTCCATGTTGTCCGAAATCGGTTGCGAGAAATTCCAAAGAACGCCCGGGATTTTGTCCAGTTCGCGCTGCATCGCGGCGATCACTCGCTCTTTATCTTCATGGAAGACAGACCGCCACTGTTCCTTTGGTTTCAAATCCACGAAGTATTCGGTATTGAAAAAACCCGTACTGTCGGTTCCGTCGTCGGGGCGGCCCACTTGGCTCGTACACTGCGTGACTTCGGGGAAAGAGCAAAGGACGATGCGCGCCTGGTTCGCCAGGCGGATACCTTCCGTTGGCCCGGTGCTAGGAGCGAGAGTTCCGCGCGCCCAGAGCGCGCCTTCGTCCAAATGAGGAAGGAATTCAGAGCCAATAACTCCACCGACCGTGAGATAAATGGCGATAACTAACCCAGAAATCGCCCCGCCCGCTGTAACAAACCGATGCTCGATCGCCCATCGCACAGCGTCTCGATAGCGGGTTTTCAAGAACTCCATTACCGGGTTGCGCCATTCGATCACACCCTTTCTAAATAGCATGCTGGACAGAACTGGCGCGACGAGCATGGAAAACACCAGCGCACCGAGAAGCGCAAAGGCCACCGTCCATGCCATCGGATGAAACAACCGTCCCTCGACGCGTTGCAGAGTAAAAATCGGCAAGTAGGCGGTAATGATGATCGCGATGGCGTAGAAGACGGGCCGTTGTACTTCGTGCGCCGCTTCACGGATGCGCTCCATCGGCGTCTTGTAGCTGTTCCCGCCATGGCTCATGTGGCGCACGATGTTCTCCACCATAACGACGGCGCCATCCACAACCATGCCGAAATCCAGCGCGCCAAGCGAGAGCAGGTTTGCAGGAATACCCTTCAACTTGAGACATGTTGCGGCAAACAACAACGCAAACGGAATGGTCAGGGCGACGATGAATGCGCCGCGAACATTCCCAAGAAACAAAAACAGAATCACCACCACCAAAATGATTCCCTCCGTGAGGTTATGCAGCACCGTATGCGTGGTGTAGTGGACCAGATCACTGCGATCGATGAACGGAACCACCTTTACCCCAGGAGGTAAAATATGTTCGTTAAGCTCTTTGACTTTCTCATGTATTCCGGCCAAAGCATCATCAGCGTTTGCGCCTTTACGCAGCAGCGCGATGCCTGAAACCACGTCATCGTTGTCGATGATTTTGCCGTCTTCGCGATGAAGCGCCCGAGCGAACTCGCCCAGCCGAATCTTCGGCCCTTGCGCAACGACGGCGATGTCTTTCACCCGCCGCGGAGTACCGCCTTTGGTCATGATGACGGTGTTCGCGATGTCCTGGACGTTTCGGACCAGTCCCACTTCCCGAATGTTGAGCTGCTGCAGACCGGCTTCGATGAAGCTGCCGCCCGCGTTGGCATTGTTGTTTGCGAGCTGCTGTTCAACCTGGGCGAGGCTCAGTCCATACGCGATCAATTTGTTGGGATCAATGCGGACCTGATATTCACGCGTGGGGCCACCGAAACTAGCGACATCGACGATATCCGGGACGGCCTTAAAGTTCTTTTCGACAACCCAGTCTTCGATCGATTTCAGCTCCATCACGTCGTAGTTCGGGTTGGTGCTTTTCAGCGTGAAGAAGTAGATCTGGCCGACAGGACTCCAGTCTGTACCCATCTGTGGAACGACGCCCGCGGGCAAGGTCACTTGCGAGAGGCGCTCTAGAACCCGCTCCCGGTTCCACGTATTCTCTTCTTCATCGTCGAAAATTAGTTTTAGGTCCGATAGCCCGAAAAGAGAGAACGAACGCAAGTGAACTACGTGAGGGATACCGGTCATCGCGACTTCCAAAGGGATACTGACCTGCTGTTCGATTTGCTCCGCGGAGATTCCCGGCCACTGGGTGATGATGTCGACGTAGTTGTTGGCAACGTCCGGGTAAGCTTCCACGGGAAGTTGGTGAAACGAGATCGCTCCCCAGACAAGCAGCAGAACAGCGGCTGCGAGGATAAAAAATCGGTTCTCCAAGGAAAAATCGACAAGCTTACGAATCATTTACTGCTCCACCGTGTTCTGGAACACCAGCGCGTTCTGAACGACTTGCGCGCCGGGTTTGACCCCGGAAATCACTTCTTGCAAGTTTCCCGACAGCATGTTCCCTGCAACCACTTCGACCCGTCTGAACTTTTTATCGGCTGTTGGGACGTAGATCCAGTTGCGATCGTGCAAATGCAGAATCGCAGTAGCCGGAACAACGGCGTGGGTTTCTTTTTTCTGCCCGTGAAATGTAGCAGTAACAAACATGCCGACGCGCATGAGCCCCGGATTGCGCACCTCGATACGTACTTTGGCCGTTCGCAGCGTGGGATCAAGAACAGGAAGCACGTTGCTGATGCGCCCAGTGAAAACCTTGTCGGGATAGGCATTCAACCGGACTTCCGCTGATTCGCCGACATGCACGGCGGGAAGGTCGTTTTCATAAACATCGCAAAGAATCCATACGTAGCTCAGGTCCGAGATCGTGAATGGATTGGGCGAGCCCAGGCCGGCCACGCCTGCGGCATTAGTGACTTGCTGATCAGTGATAACGCCGGAAACCGGGGCGCGAATGTCCAGGATCGCGGCCGGATGATCGAGGTTGCCACCGAGGACACGAAGCCGCTCGGTGGTGTTCTCCACGTCTACTTCAGCCTTATTCTCGACGTCTTCCGCTGTCTGGAAGTCGTTCAGTGAGATGGCGCCCTTGTCGTAGAGAAGCTTGGCGCGCTCGAATTGTATTCGAGCGAGTTTTTCGTCAGCGACAGCCTTTCGATAATCGGAAAAGGCGGCGGACATGTCCGCGCTCTGCACCTGCATCAAGAGCTGGCCTTTTTTCACTGTATCGCCCAGGCGCGCATGAAGTTCCACCACACGGCCCGTGGCAATCGAAATAACCGGAACGCTGCGAGTAATGTCCGGAGTGACTGTTCCCGTTACCGTCAACTGTGACGCGGATTCATGCGCGACGGCGATGGCCAGCGGAAACTGCTCGGGATGATCCACCTGAAAAACATTGAGATCATGCTCGCTTTCGACTTTCGCCGGCGGTGGCGCTTCCGCCTTTGGATCCCCTTTACTTTGGCCACACCCGGCAAAGAACACTCCTGAAACGAAAAGCATGGCCATCCTTCTGAAAGCCGCGCGTCTCATTGGATGACCTCGCGTCCCGTCGCCAGATTCAGATGGTTTGCAGCGTTCATGTAGGAAGCAACCAGATTCAAGTAGTTGACTTGCACGGTCCGGTATTCGGCCTGCGCACTTAGAAAATCGAGGAGCGATGCCGCGCCGTGTTCGTAGGAAAAAGCAATCGTGTCTCGGACTCGCAAGGCCATCTCCAAATACCGGGCCTTATAGGGCTGCAGAAGAGTCACCGTGCTAGTCACCGTGGCATACGCGGAATCCACGTCGCTGAACACTTGCGCTTTGGCCGCTGCTGCCAGTTTTGTGCTGCGGTCGATGTCCAACTGAGTCCGCAGCTTTTCGCCTTGGTTACGATCGAAAATGCGGAGCGGGATGCTGATGCTCGCGCCGAGCGTTTGGTGGTCGTTGGGGTTGTTGAACGAGGGATTGTACGTGTACCAGGAACTGAAGGTCGGATCAGTCGATCCGTTCGCAACGGCGAGCCGGTGATCGGTCTTGGCCTTCTCGACAGCCTGCAACGCCGCCTTTAAGTCCGGGCGGTTATCGAGAGCGATTTGCCGAACTTCGACCAACGGCGCGATTTGGCTTGAAAATTCGAAGGCGCCTGTGACGTCGAATTGATCCACCGGGGTCCGGTCATTCAGGAGCATGAGAAGCTGGATTTTCGCGGTTTCCAAACTCTCCTCCGCGACTTGCAGGTCGGACTCATACTGCATTCGTTGAAGCTCCAGACGGTCCAAGTCAACCCGGGAAATCGCGCCGGCTTTAAAACGTTCGCGATTTACATCCAAGACATGGTCGTAATAGGAGAGATTCTCCTTCGCGAGGTCGAGAATCGCCTTTTCTTGCAGCGTCTGTACAAAGGCCATGCGCAAGGTGAACACTAGAGTTCTTTCAAGATCCGCCCGGCCAAAAACCGCAATTCCCGTGGCCTTCTGTTGGCTTTCCAGACGCAACTCCCTTTTGTGTTGCCGTTCGTGCAGATAGCCAATATTCGTTGAAAACTGAGTACCGGTGAATGGCTGCCAGACTCCGTGGTAACGAGCGAGCTGAGTTCCATCCGTCGACAGAGCGAAATTCGGATTCGGACGAAGAAACGCCGTGATTTCCTGCGCTTTCGATTCGTCGACGCCAATTTGCCCCGCTCGTAGAATCGGATTCGCGGCCTCAAATCTTTCGCGAATTTCCTGCCAGGTCAGAACCCTCTGGGCACAACTGCTTCCCGCCAGGATTAGTGTTGCGACTGGTACAGTGCACAGACGTTTCAATAAACGTCTCATGGGACCTCCCAACCACTATTGCCGTCAGAGACAGAAGAATTTGAGGGACGCAGAGCAAGAACACCCCCAGGGCTCAAGGGCTTAGGCCGGAATCAATGCCGATGAGGGCACCCTTTGAGATGGGACGGACATGTGCCCGCACGCTCGTAGATGAATTCCGACGCAGTTGGTTTAGCGATGAAGAGAGAGAGAGGGAGGAGCTCGACCGAAGAAACAGCCACTGCTTGACAGCGCAGCAAAATCGAAGCCATTTGTTACCGGACGTCCTGCTACGATTCGGGGAAAAGGAGGCCCCTGATATTCTTCGTACTCTCCGGGAAGATAACGGGAGAAAAGCGCGGCCGTGGCGTCCTTGATTGAGTCAGGCCGGGAGATGCGAGAGCTTTCGGAAGCAGCGAAGGCTCCCGGAAATGTGGAGGGATCGGATGGAGTAAAGTTTCCACGGCCATCGTTCAAAAGGACAGCGACGGGCTGGTTTGTCCAGTAGGTCGTAACGATAACGTCAGGGTAGCTGTCGCCATTTACGTCACGCGCTCTTAGCTGGAGTCCCCCTGTTGGTGCTGTGACACCGATGGTCTGCGGCACCCCGCTAGTCAGCTGGAAATCGATCCAATAACGTGCGTTTTGGGGGCTGCTTTGCCCAAGCCGAACACTGGCTAGGTCGGGTCGATTGTCACCGTCGAAGTCCGTGATGGCAAATTGTGAAGCGGCTGGCCCCGATGAACCGGAGCTATTCTCGGGAGGAGGGGCCGCCTTCCCGGCGGGGGCTAACCCGATGAGAGAGCATGAAAGAAGGAAAGCCACATAGAAGGCTGTGGCCCAAAAGGGGCATCGCTGGCGCGTTGGGTTCGGCAAACTAACCATAAAGTCCAAAGACGACCGATCGTTCTTCTTTCATGACCCGAACAGCCTTAGGGTCGCTAGCTGGAGCATAGCATTCCCAAGGAGCATCGCAAAACCATCCCCCAAATCGTACCTCAGTGAATTTGTGTCAGTACATGTGGCAGATGATCTTGGACCCGAAAAGAGCACCTTCCTTCAACCCTTTGCTGTATTTTCTAGGCGAGCCGAATGGAGGCACACCTATGCACAGAGAGGAAATCTGCTTAAGAATCCGGGACGTCGGAATCGTTCCAGCTGTTCGCACATCTTCCACCGATGATGCCAGATTCGCTGCGGAGGCGGTCGCCAAGAGTGGGATCCCACTTGTCGAGATCACCATGACGGTACCAGGCGCGATTGACGTGATCTCCTACCTCGTAAAGAACCTTCCCAATGTGATCGTCGGTGCAGGGACGCTCTTGGACGTGGATACAGCGCGGCTCTGCGTGGCTGCTGGCGTTCGATTCCTGACTAGTCCTGGCCTCGACTTGGAGATCGTGAGCTTCGCCGCAAAGGAGAAAATGTGCGTGATGGCCGGCGCCCTCACGCCAACTGAGGTGATTACAGCGTGGAAAGCCGGGTCTGATTTCGTGAAGGTATTTCCTTGCGCTCAAGTCGGTGGTGATAGTTACATCCGCGCGCTAAGAGGACCTCTCCCGCACGTGCCGCTCATCGCTGCCGGAGGGGTTAACCAGCAGACGGCATCCAGTTTTATCCTTGCAGGTGCCGACGCAATCGGTATTGGCCGCGAGCTAATCCCCAAAGAAGCACTTCAACAGCGCCAAGAAGGGCGCATCAGCGAGTTGGCGCGCCGGTTCGTGGGCTACGTGAAGAGCGCCCGCGGCCAGAAAGCTGCCTCTTGAACACTGCGCACATAGCGCGGGGGAATCCTATCCCACGGGACATTTCGCCTTCGTCCCCTCACGCGAATTTCTTCGCGAGGCGGACATGACGGAAACGGTGCAACAGGTTGGGTTGTGGGTTAAGTTTATCGAGAACCAATCACTCCTAACTGCTTTGGAATGAATGGCGGGGACGACGAGACTCGAACTCGCGACCTCTGCCGTGACAGGGCACCTTGATTTGGAATTTCAAGGACTTACGGGACTGGCAGGAACAGAAAACCGCAATGAGTCATCGAAGGGAACTCTTATTGTTCCCGGATTGTTCCCGCGACCGAAACCGAAGCGTCGGAAATTCCGAAGCAAACCGCGGACGGATTGGCACCGCCGTTAAAGCAGCTTCGCAGTGAAAAGAGAGCGCGGCTCGACCCCGGGAGGTAATTTCAATGAGCATCGGCGACCACGGACATGTAGATCGAGAATGGCGCGATCGATGGGATGAAGCCGTCTCTTCGATCTGTCGAGGAATTTCAGGCGAGATGGTGGTGATTGGAGAAGAGACCCAAATTAAGGGCCTCGGATGGGAACTTCCCCGAGAGCTGTGGGCAAGTTCTCTTGTTCTGATTTCGAAAGCAAGAGGCATGCACTGGTGGATGCGGCGCCCCTATTCGAGCGAGTCATCAATTGTTACGTTTCTGAGTATGCTAAGCCTTCTGTAAACGAAAAGCCCCTCTCTCTTCTTCTACGGCAATAATATGAGGGTGCGCGTCAAAGTAAAGAATGATAAAACGAGGCAATAGTGCGAGTGAGCGAAAAAGAGCCCTCGGCTTCGACGCGGTCTTCTGCAATCATTCTAATTCTGGATCGCCAGAGGACTTTGACTGCGAATGAGGCGTTGTCTTCCTGCAGGGAAAGAGATCTTGTGAGGTGCGAGATGAAGTGCTCAAAAGCATGGTGGCAGAGCATCCGCATGCTGGTCGCGGCGATCTCATTGGCTGGACTGACCTTCGCTCTGGGCCCCGCGGGTTGGGCGCAAGAGCAGAAACCGGAAGTGCCCTCGCCAGCGATTCGCGTTTCAGTGCGCCTTGTCCTTGCCGACGCAGTGGTGACGGACAAGGATGGAAAGGTAGTAACAGGCCTCGGCCCGCAGGATTTCACGGTGCTCGAGGACGGTAAGCCGCAGAAAGTGACGATGGTTTCGTTTGAGCAACCCGCGGAACTGGCGCGTGCGTTGCGCGGCCAGCGTGCCATCATGCCGCCGAATGTGACGACCAATCGTCCGGCGTACCGCATGCCGTCCGGCGCGCCGGTGATCGTGCTGCTGGATGCGTTGAACACGCCGGTGCAGGACCAATCCCGGGCGCGGCTGGAAATGTTGAAGTATCTCGATAAGCAATTGCAACCCGGCCAGCAGATCGCCGTCTACACCCTGGCACGATCGTTGAAAATGCTGCAGGACTTCACGGATGATCCGGCGCTGCTCAAAGCCGCGGTTCAGAGTTTCAATCCTTCGGTCTCGATGGAGCTCCAAATCGCGGACGTCAACCAAAGGCTTCCGCGGTTGTCTGGGGCGTTGCCAGACTCTGGCGTACGGAGTCCCGGAAGGGACCCAGGGCTGTTTATTGCGAGAATGCAGGAGTTCTATGAAGAGCAAGTAAACGTGGTAACCGATGCACGCGTAGGAATGACGCTGACAGCATTCCGCGGGATTGCGCAAGCGGTGGCCGGCCTGCCCGGGAGGAAGAGCCTGGTGTGGGTATCCGGAGCATTCCCTATGGCCACTTATTCGCGAGTCATCCAATACAGTGCAAATCCTAGTAACGACCCGAACCGCGTTCGCATCGAGAACCTGTACGAGGATAAATTGCGGGAAGCCGATTCGATCCTGACGGACGCGCAGGTGGCGGTTTATGCTGTGGATGCCCGTGGCTTGGTGGGCCAATTGCTCGGCGGTGCGGAAGACCAGGGTGTCAGCAAAGCCGGGACGCTCGTTGGAGGCGCCGAGTATGCGCAGAGCCTCCAGCTTGCCAGCGGGGCACTCCAAGAGACGCAGGCCACGATGAAACAAGTGGCGGGAGACACGGGAGGCAAGTTCTTCATCAATCAGAACGAGTTGGACCATTCGGTGGCGCTCAGCGTCCAGGACGGCGCCTCGTACTATTTGCTCGCTTACTCCCCCGAAGGCAAAGCGGATGGCAAGTACCACAAGATCGAGGTGAAAGTGAATCGTCCCGGAACAACGGTGCGCGCGAGGCATGGCTACAATGCAGTCGGCTCGGGCGATGACGCGAAGGCCACCAAGCAGCGGGATGCGGAAGTCGGCATGGCGATGCAGTACGGATCGCCGGGAGCGACCGGCGTGACCTTCGACGCGCGGGTCATGCCGCCTGCGCCTGCTTCCAGGATGAAAGTGGGCGTGGATTTTCTGGTCGACCCCAGCACTATCAGTACGGAGGATGCCGGTGGCGGCAAGAAGCTTGCCCTGGAGTTTCATGTGGCTGCTTATGGAGCCGATCGGAAACTCGCCGGGCAAAAGGACGTGGCGATAAAACCCACGCTCAAGTCAGCCGACTTTGCGCGCATACAGCAACAAGGACTGCCTTATCACGTCGATGTGGAATTGCCACCCGGGCGCTACACGCTGCGCCTCGGTGTCGTGGACCAGCACAGCGGAGTCATCGGTACAGCCGACATGCCCCTGGCGCTCGAAGGCCCCAAGTAGCCGGCTCCACGAACGCTGAGATTTCCTTTTCCATGAGGAAGGAACTGGTTAACCATAACACCCCCCTCCCCCCTGTTTTTTGTAAGTTGCAGCTAAAGGAGTTGCGGCGATCAGATCTTCGTCACGTGACGGAAGGGGACCGAGCAAAAATCATCTGCACGTTGGCAGGTATGAACGTCGAAACGTCGAGGGATCGAGATTGTGTTTCGGCACTTCGAGGCTCAGTGTGAAGACACACGGGAGAGAATAGCATAAAAGTACAATGCGTTTCAATTACTTTGTGGGTATCATTCGAACGGGGCGGTAAAACGTTGAAAGGGTTGGAGGTTAGAAGGCCCCGCAGAGGCATTCGGGGTGCAAAAGGCGCATTTGAATGTTTAGGGGCCGGAATCAGAACCGGGAGGTAGGGAATTGGGAAACTGGCCGAGGGTTGGACAAGTTAGGAGTGCGCGTCGGGAAACAGAGATCGGAAATTGGAACCTAGGGAAATGCCGAAATGGCCGGAGCGAGATGATTTAGGAAAGTCAAAGCCCGAAACGTAAACCCGACGTATGGTGACCAACGCAAGATCGTCTCCTCACTTCCCGCCTGGGCCACGGCCGCCGTCATCTAATCAGCCTTCAAGACACAACGCTGGTTAGCCAAGCCGCGACCATCAAGAGGCCTGCCACGATTGCCTCAATTCTCGAAGCGCCTCTCAACGCGAAGGCTAAGCACGTTCCTGCGAGCACCAAGAAAGCTATCGGTGGTACCCAGTCTGGTGAGAAGGAATTGGTTTTAAGCCCTATTCGGTCCGCAAGCGGTAAAAGAAGCAAGATGAGCCAGCCGAGCAAAGTAACGACGATTGATGTTAGGCCAAGGGCACCGCGCCAGCGCGGTAGCTCTTGGCCCCAGCGCTTTGCCCACCCTCGGAGGGCAAGGAGAGTGAGAACCGGAACTACGAGGAAGGGCACACTACCGAGGACGGCTGCTATGATCGATGTCCAATGATGCGATATCATCCACCTACTCCTGTGCCCCTAGGCTTGGGTGCCCATGGCTTGGCGTCAGTTTACCTCGTCCGGTTGGTGGATCCGGCTCATTAGTATTGGGGCTTCGCCTCGCTGACGGAAACGTGCTGCGGTGTTCCGGTGGTGGGCGTGACGGCCGGATTTCGAGAGCGTTGTCTGTGATACGCTCGACGCCATGCGGATCTTTTTCTTCCTCGTCTGTTGCCACTTAGCACTTGGGAGCGGCGCAGCCAGCGAGCCTAGGCCCGACAAGACGTCCCGACGGGACGTTTTTCTGATCACTATCGACACGTTGCGCGCGGACCACATTCATTGTTATGGATACGACCGCGTGCAAACACCTTCGTTGGATCAATTGGCGAAGCAAGGAGTTCGCTTCACGCAGGCATTCACGCCTAGCCCGATCACCAATTCTTCGCATGCGAGCATATTGACGGGGCTGCTGCCAAGCGCCCACGGAGTGAGCGACTTTGGAGTTCCACTTGCAGCCTCACATCTTACGTTGGCCGAGACGCTCAAGAAGAGAGGCTACCGGACCGCGGCATTTATCGGCGCCGTCATTCTGGACAGCAAGGCGCTCGCCCCCGGTCTCGATCGCGGGTTCGAGTTCTACGACAATTTTCCCGCGCAAAGTGAAACCAAGTCGCGCTGGGGACGAGTGGAGCGCCGGGGGATGGAAGTCGTGCAACACGCGGAGACATGGCTCAACGCGCATCCCGCCGGGCCTCATTTCGTTTGGGTGCACCTGTATGATCCGCACGATCCGTACGAGCCGCCGGCGCCGTATTCCGAGACTTATAAGGACCGGCTCTACGACGGAGAAATTGCCTACGCGGATTCGGCGCTGGGTCACTTCCTTGCTTACTTGAAGAAACAAGGCTGGTATGAGAGTTCATTGATTGTTGTGGTGGGGGACCACGGAGAAGGACTGGGCGAGCATCACGAAGACACTCACGGCATCTTTCTCTACGATTCGACCACACATGTTCCGTTACTCGTGAAGCTGCCGGAGCAACGCGAAGCCGGCAGGACGGTCGAGGCGCAGGTGCGCACGACAGATATCATGCCCTCGATCTTGGAACTGCTGGGCGTTCCCGCTCCGGGGAGTCTGGATGGCGAATCACTGGGGCCATTCCTTGCGGGCACGGGGGCGGCTCCCCGGACGGTTTTTGGGGAGACAGAGTATCCGCTGCGCTTTGGATGGGCCCCTCTGCGATCGGTCCGAAAGGAAGGCCTCAAGTTTATCGAGGCGCCGAAGCCGGAACTCTACGATCTGCCTTCCGACCCGAACGAACTCCAGAACCATTACGTGCCATGGGATCCGAGAGTGCAGAAGCTGCGTAAAATACTCGCGGAGCTAAGCGCCAAATCGCCTGCACCCGCAAAAACTTTGCCCGCAACCATATCCGCGGACACCATTGATGAACTGCACGCGCTCGGATATCTAGATTCGGCCGACGCTGGAAGCGCTACGGATGTTCCTGAGCCATCGTTGTTGCCCGATCCCAAGGACAAGATTGAAGAACAGAATCTGCTGCACACGGCGATGATGGCGTCGGAGGACGGGGAAACGGATAAGGCTCGCGCGGCTCTCGAGAAGGTACTGCAACTGGATGAACGGTCTGTGCTTGCTCTGTCGCAACTAGGCCGGCTTGAGATGTCTTCGGGGAATTACGCGAAAGCTGCGGGCTATCTGCGGCGGGCACACGCCGCGCACCCGGACGACGCGGCCGCTGCCTTTGAGTACGGGCGAGCGCTGGAATTGAGCGGCGATTTGCCCGGCGCGCGAGACGCTCTGCATGCCAGCTTGAAGTTGAATCCGAACCAATTCGCTGCGCGACTCTCGCTGGGCCGCGTCTATCTCAGTTTGAATGATTTGAAAGAGGCGGAGGACCAATTGGAAGCGGCGGTGCTTACGCAACCTGGAAGCGTAGAAGCACAGATCGGTCTTGCGAAGGCGCTAATCCGCCAGAAAAAGTTTGCAGATGCCGTAGAACTCCTTGAGCCGATTGCTGGAGCTTCGAGCAGCGGTCCTGAAATGTTTCAGTTGTTGTCAGATGCCTATGCTGGGCTTGGGCGGCGGCAAGAGGCGGAACGCGCTGCATCGCGGGCCAAGGCATTGCAGAAATCGAAACGGCCGCAATAAGCGGCCGGTCGATTGAATCAAAACAAGTTTCGTTGCCTGACGAGAAGATTAAGAAGAATTACTTCTTCACCGCCACTTTATTGTCGGAGTTCTCGAAAATTTCCGTCAGAATACGTCCGCGCATCTGCTTCGGCTGCTCGATTCCGTAGAGGTGCAAAAGCGTAGGCGCCACGTCATACACACTGGCGGCCAAGCCCATCAGGCGAAGGTCATGCTTGATGCCGGGCCCCATGGCAAAAAACGAGCCGGGGACGTCATCACCATCCGCAAAATCGTGCTTGGCAATCACCGGCGTGGTTTTCTCGTGGTCCATGTGCGCGTGAGGATCTTTCTCTTCGAATTCGCGCAGGGGCTTGATGCCGTGGTCGGAGAAAATAACTAAATATGTGTTTTCATCAACGTGCTTCAGGATCGAGCCCAGCACTTTGTCGAAAGCGATGTACTGGTTCGGGAAGGCATCGAGACGGACGTTGTTGACGCTTGGGTTGTAGCCAACATTGAACGGCGTGATCGGATAGAGCCAGTGGCCGACGCGATCTTCGCAAGACTGCGCCAGGAATGTGAACTCTGTGGGATGCTCGGTCAGAAGATAATCGAACAGCTTGGTCTGCTGCTCGCGAATGAGCTGCACCTTCCCCAGCCACTTATCGATCAGTTCGGTTTCGTGGCCCTTCAGGTCGCCCGCGGCCGGCATACGCTCGCAATCAATATAGAAATCGCCGACGTTTTTCAAGAGCTCGGTTTGCATGCTCTTGGGATAGACGGCGTCCCCACCCATTACTTCGCTCAGCTTCGGCGCGCAAAGCACCCCGTCTTCGCAGTTCTTGCCGCGCGTCAGCATGCCGCTGATCATGTACCCGTTCACAGGCATGACGGGGAAAGTGGCGGGGACGTTCGCCATGCCCACGGTGACCCCACCTTTCGAAAGCATCGACCAGACGGGCTCTTCCTTGAGCATGTTCGTGTTGGCAGTGATGCCCCCGACAACAAAGCCGGTTACGCCGTTCTCTTCCGGATTTGTGCTCGTAAACAGCGTGCTGTAAACGCGCGGGCAATTGGGCGCGGAGACGGTACGGAGTTTTCCGTAGGCGCCTCGCTCGATCACGCTCGCCAAGTTTGGCATCTGGCCTTTCAGCAGTAGCGGACGGATCATGTCCAGCTCCATGCCATTGACGCCCAGGACGAGGACGCGCGGCTTTGGCTTGGGAGCGGTTTGTTGCTGACCAAAGACCGGAAGAGCCAGCAAAAGGATGGATAGGAGCAATGAAAGTTTTCTGGGAACCATGGAGCACCCCCGAAGTTTAAAATGAAGTGCGAAGTATATCGTCGCGAGGCGCGGGTGTCCAGCAACGAGGTTCGGAGCGCCATAGAGGGGGTTGGGCGGCAATGATCGGGCAACAGCGGCCGGGGGGTCCCCCTGTTTTTGTAAGGGCAACAATATACTTGACACACAGCCGTGATCAGCGAACGGCTCAGTGCGACTTTTCCAGGTGATCCGGTGTGGGCGCGCCGCGATCCGCCTTCTGTCCGGAGGGATCGAAGATGCTGCGCCCTTTCATCGTATCTGGCGTAGCGATCCCGAACTCATGGAGTATCGTCGGGGCGATATCCGTCAGAGCCGGATGTTCCGCGTGGATCTTGTAATTACTCAAGACCACCCCGGGAACTTTCGTGAAATCTATACAGTGGTCGCCGCTCCAGGGTTGGGTGTTGTCTTCCATCACGTTCGCTGAGACGCCGCCCAGCACGCTGTCCCAGCCGACGCGATACCCGCGGTTGTACCCGACGATGAGGTCCGGCGCCTGCGAGACGTCTGGCCCCGAGTAGGCCTCGGCGGCGCGGTCCACGCGCGTCACCACTTGTTGCTGGTCATTCGGGTCGCGCACGGCTAGGAGCCGCTCCGCAATCTCTCGCTGGAGCGCCTCGGCCTCGGCTCCCGGATTCATAATTCCGTTTTTTTCGCGCCCGCGCAGATTCACGTACAGCCCGTTAAGACCCAGCCCGTAGGCGCGCGTCCGCGACCAGTCTGCGTCGCGGAAGATGTCGCGGCCTTGCGGAGACGCTCCCGCGCGCAAGACCAGATAGCCGTTCTGCACGAGCCACGCGTTCAGGTTGAAGGATCGGCGGAACGGTGCGAAGCCGTGGTCGGAGACCACGAGAACGGTGGTGTTTTCGTCCGCCGCCCGGAGCGCCTCACCCAGGATGCCGTCCATCTCGCGGTAGTAGTCTTCGAGCACGCGTCCGTGCTTCGCTGCGAGTTCCGGATCGAAGGCGGGAGACTTCGGATCCGTCGCTCGCCAGAACATGTGCCCATTTAGATCGAGGCTCGAGAAGTAGAAGAAAAACAGCCCGGTGCGGAACCGCGCCAGTTCATGATCGAAGAGACGCCGCTGCTCCTCGAACACGATGCGCGCTTGTACCAGGTACTCGTCGTCAGTCAGCAAACCGCTGGTGAGGGCTTTGGTGTCCTCCGCGATTCCCTGGGTATAGAAATAGCCGAGCTCGCGCGAGAGTTCACGCGCATATTTTTCGGGAGTGGAAAGCGGCAGTGCCGGATTCGAAGGGTCGATGTTGATCGGAGTCACATAGAGCTCGAACTGGGGCCGGACTTGCTTTAGATAAAAGCGGCAGATCCCGGTGATGCTTTTCAAGCGTGGGATGAACTTGAAGGTCAGCGGTATCCAGGGGCTCCATTCGTGCTCGCGAAGAATGAACTGGTGGTCCTGAATGGAGAATCGCGCGACTGGCTCGGAAGGGTCGCGATCAACGGTAAAAGGAATGATCAGTTCAGGGTTTTCCTTGCGAAGCGTATTCACGGGTCCGTGGAGGTGCGCTTCAATGTGGTCACCCGCAACCTGGACCGGGTAGATAGCGCCGCCATTCACTGGGCCCGGGGAGAAAATCAGGTCGTCCGTATGGAAGGAGAATGTGCCATATCCGCCGAGCAGATCCGGCGTGCCCATCCCCGCAAATGTCTTACCTCTGCTGGAGACGGGCGGAAAATTCGATGGTAGACGGAAAACGGTCAGGGGAATTCCCCGCTCGTCCAGGTATTGCCAGAAAGCTTTGCCATGCCGCAAAAGCAACACCTCCTCCTCCGAGAGGGGAATTATCCAGCTCCCCAGCCGCAGGTTGTGCTTGGCCGGCTTTACCTGGGAAGTCGAGAAGTAAGGGGTCAGGGTGGCAGGATCACGATGGATGAAATCGAAGATGCCGTGACTTCCCGGGTTCATGCCGGTAATCAGATTGGCCCAGGCGACCGGGCTTTGTGGGGGGATGCTAGTTTGCAGTGGTAGAAAACTGCCGCGCGCGGCAAGCGCGGCAAAGTTGGGCATTTTCTCCTGGTCCATAAAACGTTGCAACAGTTGTGGATCCATACCGTCGATACCCAAAATGAGGAGTTTCCTTTTCAGTTCGGGAGACTCCG
>Ga0179587_10000075_pt1 | contig 45684 bp, 37 predicted proteins | sample CZODoug2_1_08_16_FD_185932 | JGI IMG/M metagenome (GOLD analysis project Ga0179587, IMG submission 185932) | Vadose zone soil fungal communities from Angelo Coast Range Reserve, California, USA - CZODoug2_1_08_16fungal | ecosystem: Environmental > Terrestrial > Soil > Vadose zone | place: USA...
AGCGGGGAATTCGTCGGCCGTGCGTTCTACGGAGTGCAATTGAACCACGCTGCCTGAGCGCGTTGCGCTGTGGTGCGTCTTGCACATCAGCCCGAAGATCTCCACGATTTGCGCCGCGCAATCGTCCGCTTCCTGGTTCGACATCTTGCGCACCGAAGCAGTCACCGCATCCTCGCCGCGCAGGGGAGCAACCCCGCACAGACTGCGCATCACTTGTCCGTAGGACTCGCGGACTTCAACGGGAATTTCACTTTCCTGCAAAGCAGCGAGGTGTCTGCGGTACGCACAGACCAAGCGCTGCTTGATCGGCGTCGAGCGTACCAATTCGAGCGTTGCAAAGTGGAAACATTCCCAAGCACTTATCATAAAGCCCCACGGTGGAACAAAGACGCAAACCTAAAGTGGTTTCGAGGCTGCCAACTCCCTGGGAGTCTTGTTAAATCAAGACTCTGCGGCTGGAATATACAAGACAATCGCGAAAACGCAACGCGGATTTTGTCAAAGATATGAACCACGTCCGTGTGGCGATTGCACGCTGTTTCGGACCGTTTCTAGAAATGCATTGATATAGTCTCCCTATGTCTTTGAATTGAAGAAATAAATGTCCGGTGATCTGGCGCGGTTGGCATTATTTTGATTTCCCACCGAACGGAGTTGCGGGCCTGGGTTTCTCAGCTGCTGCGCTCGAACCAGCCGCCGCCGAGCGCCTTGTACAAGGTGACCAGGTTTTGCAGGCGCGCAAGTTTGACGCTCACCAGGGATTGTTGCGCCGTATAAAGCAGGCGCTGTGAATCCAGCACTCCTAGGTAGTTGTCGACGCCGCCGGTGAAACGCATGTTGGACAGCCGAAAACTCTCGCTGCTCGCCTTCACCAGGGCGGTGTCCGCCGCCACCTGCGAGTCCAGCGTCGCGCGGCCCGCCAACGCATCCGCGACTTCGCGGAACCCGCTTTGAATCGCTTGCTCGTACTGCACCACCAGGATGTTCTTCTGCACTTTGGCGAGGTCGAGCGAAGCGACATTCGCGCCGCCCGCGAAGATCGGCAAGCTGATCTGGGGTGAGAAGGCCCAGGCGGTGGAGCCTGGCTTGAACAGTCCGGACAGTTGGGTGCTCTCCGTTCCGTAGGAACCGGTCAATAAGATGCTGGGAAAGAATGCGGCACGTGCGGCGCCGATGTTGGCGTTCGCCGCGATCAAATTGTGCTCGGCCGCAAGGATGTCGGGCCGCTGCACCAGAACTTCCGAGGGTACGCCGGCGGGCAAATCCGTGAGCAGGCTTTCCTCATCGAGTTCAACGTCCGCCACGAATTCACCCGGGAGCGGCGCGCCGAGCAACACGACCAAGGCATTCTGATCTTGCGCCACCTGACGCCGGTATTGCGCCAGGTTTGCCTGTGCTGTCGCCACGGTGGTTTCCGCCTGATGCAAATCGAGCGCGGTCGCGACGCCGCCCTCGAAGCTCAGCCGAATGAGGTCGAGAGATTGTTGCTGGCTGTTGAGCGTGTCTTCCGTGATGCGCAAAAACTTCTGGTCGGCCAGCCAGGTCAGATAAGCGTTGGCCACCTCCGCGATGACGCTGATCTGAGTGCTGCGGCGGGTTTCCACAAAGCCCAAATACTGCTGCAATTTCGCGTGATTCAAGCTGCGAATGCGGCCGAACAGATCGAGTTCGTAGGAGGTGAAGCCCACGCCGACATCGAAGAAACGAAAGACGCCCGAGCCGGATGCGGCGCCAATCCCTCCCACACCGGTGCCGCCTGCCCCTGAGGCGAGGGGTGCAACCGCAGCGGGGAACTTCTCCACTTGTTCGGTAGCCGTTGCGGATATCGTGGGAAAAAGCTGCGCGCGCTGGATTTGGTACTGCGCGCGTGCAGCGGCAATGTTGAGCGTGGCGATCTGCGCGTCCGGGTTGTGCTGCAGCGCCTGTTCGATCAGGGTCTGCAGTTTAGGATCGGTAAAGAATTCGCGCCAACCGATCCGCGCCGCACTGCGCTCCGGCGCCTGCGGCGCAGCTTGCGCCGGCGGGCGCGCGGAATCTGCGGCAGGCGTCGCCGGCGACCGCGGCAGCGCCGGCCCTTGCGGCATGGCCGGCCACTGCGGCGTCACGGCTGGCTGCGGGCGTTGGTAGTGAGGTTCCAGCGTGCAGCCTGCGAGATACACGATCAGGCATGCGCCAAGCAAGGTTTGATTCTTCACGGCGAGCCCCGCGGTGTTGCGTCATTCGGCTCTGGGCTTGCGGCATGGTGAGGTGTCGCGCCCTTGAGCCATTTCAATGTGGCGACGAAAAATACCGGCACAAAGAAGATCGCCAAGACAGTGGCCGACAGCATGCCGCCGATAACTCCCGTGCCGATGGCATTTTGGCCCCCCGAGCCGGCGCCGCTGGATATGGCCAAGGGCATGACTCCGAGCATGAAGGCCAGCGAGGTCATGAGTATGGGGCGCAGGCGCTGCCGAGCGGCATGCACGGTCGCTTCCACCAGTTCCATTCCTCTATCGTGATTTTCCTTGGCGAATTCGACGATCAGAATCGCGTTTTTGGCGGACAGGCCGACCGTGGTCAGCAAGCCGACCTGAAAGAACACATCGTTCTCGAGTCCGCGCAGCAGGGTGAAGAGAATGGCGCCAAAAACTCCCAGCGGCACCACCAGCATCACGGCCACTGGAATCGACCAGCTTTCGTAGAGCGCCGCCAGACACAAAAAGACGACGATGAGCGAAATGGCGTAGAGCGCCGGCGCCTGCGATCCGGACAGCCGCTCCTCGAAGGACAGCCCCGTCCATTGGATATCAAACCCCGGCGGCAGCTCTTTCGCGTGCCTCTGGATGGCATCGAGCGCCGTGCCGGTGCTGACTCCGGCGACCGGCGCGCCGAGAATCTCCACCGACGGTATGCCGTTGAATCGCTCGAGCTTCGGCGAACCGTAGCCCCAAACAGCGTCCGAGAAAGCCGAGAAGGGCGCCATCTGCAGTTTCGAATTGCGCACATACCAGTTGGTCAGGTCCTGCGGCAGCATGCGCGAGGTCGCGTCGCCCTGGATGAACACGCGCTTCACCCGGCCTCGGTCGACGAAGTCATTCACGTACAGCGATCCCCAGGCCGCGGACAGCGTGTTGTTGATATCCGCAACGGTCAATCCAAGCGCGCTGGCCTTCTCCCAATCGATGTTGACCAGATACTGCGGCTCATCGTCCAAGCCGTTGGCCCGCACCTGCGTCAGCTGCGGATCCTTGCGCGCAAGATCCAAGAGTTGGTTGCGGGCGGCCATGAGCTTGTCGTGGCCTTGATTCGCAAGGTCCACGAGTTCCAAGTCGAAGCCCGTCGCGTTGCCCAGCTCGAGCGCAGCGGGCGGCGCGAAGGCGAAGGCTTGCGCATCCGTTATCTTGCGCAGTTCCGCATTGGCCCGCGCGGCCACCGCTTGCACGCGATTTCTTTTGCCGGGCCGGTCGCGCCAGTCCTTCATGCGGATGAAGACCAGGCCTGATGCCTGGCCGCGAGCCGCGAAGCTGAACCCAGGCACGGTGAACACGCCCATGACCGCGTCTTTTTCCTGCGTCATAAAATAATTACGCACTTGGGTGAGCGATTTTTGGGTGCGTTCCAGCGTTGCGCCGGGCGGAGATGTGACCTGGGCAAATATAATCCCTTGGTCCTCATCCGGCAGAAACGACTTCGGGATGCGGATGAATAGAACACCCATCAGGACAACAATGAGCCCAAAAATCAACAAGTAGCGCCCGGTACGATGCACCACGTGCACGACGCCGCCCTCGTATTTCTGATTGGCGCGGTCAAAATTTCTGTTGAACCAACCGAACAAGCCTGTTTGCGTGCGGGCTTGCTTCTTGGGCCGCAGGAGCGTGGCGCAAAGAGCCGGCGTGAAAATTAGGGCCACCAGGACCGAGAGCGTCATGGCCGATACCATGGTCACGGAGAACTGCCGATAGATGACGCCCGTGGAACCGCCGAAAAATGCCATGGGCAGGAACACGGCCGACAAGACCATCGCGATGCCGACCAAGGCACCCGTGATCTGGTGCATCGAATTGCGCGTGGCTTCCCTGGGAGACAGGTTCTCCTCCTCCATCACGCGCTCGACATTTTCCACCACGACGATGGCGTCATCGACCAGAAGTCCTATCGCCAGCACCATCGCAAACATGGTCAGCACGTTGATCGAATAGCCGAAAGCCTTCAGCACGCCAAAGGTGCCCAGCAGCACCACGGGTACCGCGATGGTGGGAATCAGGGTCGCGCGCAGGTTTTGCAAGAACAGCAGCATGACGAGAAACACCAGGCCGATCGCTTCGAACAGGGTCTTCACGACGTCTTCGATCGAGATTCGAATAAAAGGCGTGCTGTCGTTGGGATAGATCACTTGCAAACCCGGCGGAAGAGTCGGTTTGAGTTTGTCCATGGTGGCCCGGATGGCGGCGGCGGCGTCGAGCGCGTTCGCCCCCGTCGCGAGCCGCACGGCGATGCCGGAGGCGGGATGTCCATTCCATTGCACATTGCTGAACTGATAGTTTTCGCTGCCGAGTTCGATTCGGGCCACATCGCGCAGGCGCACTTGCGAGGCGTCCGGATTCACCTTGAGCAGGATGGCGCCGAACTGCGCGGGCGTATTCAGGCGGGTCGGGCCGATGATGGTGGCGTTGAGTTGCTGTCCCGCGGCCTGCGGAAGGCCTCCAAGTTCACCCGATGCAATTTGTATGTTTTGCGCTTGAATCGCGGTGGCGACGTCAACCGGCGTCAGGTAGAAGTTGTTGAGTTTGGCCGGATCGAGCCAAATTCGCATGGAATATTGGGCGCCGAATACCTGATAGTCGCCGACCCCCGCCGTGCGGCTCAAGGGGTCCTGCACATTTGATGCGATGAAATCGCCGATGTCGCCGCTGGACAGGGAGTCGTCTGCCGAGAAAAACCCGATGACGAGAAGGAAATTGCGCGTCGACTTCGCGACGCGGATGCCTTGCAGCTGTACTTCCGGCGGCAACAACGGCGTCGCCAGCTGCAGCTTGTTCTGCACCTGAACCTGGGCGATGTCGGGATTGGTTCCCTGCTCGAAACTGAGCGTGATGGTCATGCTGCCGTCTTTGTCGCTCTCCGACGAGAAATACAGCAGATGGTCGATGCCCGACAGCTGCTGTTCGATCACTTGCACGACAGTGCTTTGTACCGTGGCAGCCGAGGCGCCCGGATAGATCACGCTGATGGCAATGGCAGGCGGAGCGATGCTCGGGTACTGCGAGATCGGCAGGGTCTTGATCGCCAGCGCACCGCCGAGCATGATGACAATGGCCAGAACCCAGGCAAATATCGGCCGTTCGATGAAGAAATTCGACACAGCTGATTACTTCTGAGGCTGCGAAGCAGCAGGCGCCGCGGCGGCGGGATTGAGTTCATCGGGCGTCACTTCATGAGGGTGCACCACGCTGCCGGGGCGCACCGCTTGGATGCCGACCGTGATGACCTTGTCGCCCGGCGCCACGCCCTCACTCACCAACCATTGATCGCCTATGGCCCGGTCGGTTTTGACGACACGGACTGCCGCCTTGTTATCAGCTCCAACGACCGTGACCGTTGCCTCGCCTCGACTGTTGTGGCCGACGGCCCGCTGCGGGATGAGCAAGCCTTTCTCGTTGACTCCTTCTTCCAAACGCTCGCGCACGAACATTCCCGGCAGCAAGATACCTTGTGGATTGGGAAACACCGCCCGCAGCGTCACCGAGCCTGTGCCCGAGTCCACGGTGACTTCGGTAAATTGCAGCTTGCCTGTCAACGGATAAGGCGAGGTGTCCTCCAGAATCAATTTAGCCTCCGCCTGGGCTTCGCCCGCTTTCTTCAGTTGTCCTTCAGAGAACGCGCGCTGCAAATGCAGGAGCACGGTGCTCGCTTGCGTCGCATCGACGTAGATGGGATCCAGCTGTTGAATCACCACCAATGCGGTCGCCTGATTCGCGCTAACCAACGCGCCTTCGGTGACCGACGAGCGCCCGGTTCGGCCTGAAATCGGCGCAAACATCCGGGTATAGGCCAGATTGATCCGCGCAGTCTCCAGCGCGGCCCTGGCGGAAGCTACATCGGCGGCGGCTTGGTCTTGCGCGGCGACGGCGTTGTCGTAGTCCTGCTGACTGACGGCGCGCGCTTCGCTCAAAGGCTTGTAGCGCTGCGCCAGCAGCCGGCTCGAAGTGGCGGCCGCCTGTGCGCGCTCGAGCGCGGCCCGGGCACTTTCGTAGCTGGCCTGAAACGGCGCCGGATCGATCTGGTAGAGCTGTTGGCCGGCTTTGACCTGGCTTCCTTCGATGAACAACCGCTTCAATATCACACCGTTGACCTGCGGACGAACCTCCGCGACTCGAAATGCCGTTGTGCGGCCGGGGAGCTCAGTGACGATCACGACCGGCTGCGTTCGCAAGGTGAGGACCGCAACCTCCGGCGGCGGGGGCGGCGGCGGCGCACTCTTGTGAGAGCAAGCGGCGGTCAGGACGAAACTGGCAAGGATGAGTTTTCGCATAGGGTCCGTTCGGCCGATCAGTCAGCCATGCCTAGTTGAGGGGATCGTCGAATACTAAGGCTTTCGCGCCGTTCCCGGCCGATCAACCGGCAGTTGTTTGCGCAATAGATATTCACTTGCTAAAATATAATGTATTAAATAGTTAGTATGCAAATGAATAATACGGCATCCCAGTTCGATCTGGTCGAGGCGAATCTCCTGGCCCTGCGCGCGCGCATGCCGGACTTGCCCGTCACGGGCATTTTGCTGTGCCGGCTGGCGATGCATGTTGGTCGTGAAATGGGCGCGATGTTCGAGCAGCAAATCAGGCCCTTCGGCCTTGCCGAGGCGGAGTTTCGCGTGCTCACCACGCTGTTCTCCCAGCCTGACGGCGTCGCGCATCCCAGCGATTTATGCGTTCGCGCCTCGCAAAGCCCCGCCAATATGTCGCGCATCAGCGATGCCTTGGTGAGCCGCGGGCTGATTACGCGGGTCTCAAGCCTTCACGACAGGCGCCGGATGGTCCTTGGAATCACGGAAGAGGGCGCGGCATTCGTGCGTCAACTGCTGCCCAAACTGTTCGTGCCGCTGCGCGAGATGTTGAAGGATTTCCCGGAAGCCGAGCAGCGGCAAATGACAGCTCAGCTCAAACGTCTCGGCATTGAATTAGACAAGGTCGCCGCGCCCGCTCTCGAGCAGGCATTGTGAGCTCGATGCGCCCCGCGGTTGCGGTGCTTGTCGCCTTGACGGTGGGTTGCGCCGGACTGCCGGCAAGGCATAAGCCGGTGCAGCTGGCGGACTCTGCGCCGCTCGAGGGCCTGGAGGCAGCTTCCGGCGGCGGCTGGCCGGCGGCGGAGTGGTGGAAGCGATACCAGGACCCGACCTTGGATCAATTGATCGCTCTGGGCGGCGCCAATTCGCCGAGCTTGGCGACCGCGCACGCACGCTATGATTCTGCGCGCCAATCCGTCCGTCTCGCTGCCGCCGAGTCGGGCGCACGTCTTGATGCGACCGCCGATGCGGACCGACAGCGCCTCAGCGAGAACGGACTGTTTCCTCCTCAACTGCTTGGATTTACCTGGTACAACCAATTCGACCTAGGGCTGCAGGCCAGCTACACCTTCGATTGGTGGGGCAAGCAGCGCAACGCCGTGGAAGGGGCGATGGACCAGGCCCATGCTGCGCAAGCGGATCGCAGCGCCGCGGCATTGATGCTGGCCAGTTCCATCACCGACGCCTACTTCGGCTGGCAGTCCGATCAAAACCGCCTGGTGTTGCTGAGGGAGAAGGAAGGTGCGGTGGAGTCGGAAGCCAAAGTCACCGCAGCCAGAGTGCGCGCGGAACTGGATTCGGCCGACGCGCTCGATAGTGCAGATCTCATGCTGGCCGCGGCGCGCGAGCAAATTGCTGCTCTGGAAGGATCGGCGAAGCTGCGCATTGTCGCGCTGGCGGCTTTAGCGGGCCGATCGATCAGCGAGCTGCCGCCTTTGGTGCGCAGGCCTTTGCCGGCGTTCCCCGGCGTCTTGCCGGACAATGTGAAGATCGACCTCATATCACGCCGGGCCGACATCACCGCGAGCCGCTGGCGCGTGGAAGCGGCGGAAAAAAGCCTGGCATCGGCGCGCGCGGAATTCTTTCCGGACGTCACGGTAAATGCACTGCTCGGTCTCTCGAGTCTCGATGTGGGCAGACTGCTCGAATACGGCAGCCGCGTGCCGCAAATCAGCGCGGCAATTCACCTGCCGATTTTCGATGCCGGCCGGCTCAAGGCGCGCTACGGTGGAGCGCAAGCGGCAATCGACTCGGCCGTCTCGAGCTATCAGGACACCGTGATCAGCGCGGCGCGCGACGTGGCCATGCAAGCGACGACGCTTGCGCAGATCGACGCGCAGCGCCTGCAGCGCGCGAAAGAAGTCGAGGCGGCGCTGCGCATGAGAAATACCGCGGCGGCGCGCGTGCGGCAGGGACTCACCGATTCGCGCAGCGAGCTGATGGCGACCGCGTCCTGGATCGAGCAACGCGACGCCATGATGCAGCTCGATTCCGCGGCATTGTCGGCGGACATAGCGCTGCAACGCGCGCTCGGCGGCGGATATGAGAGCCCGCAAAAGCTTGCCAACTCCACATCAACCACAGCGGCACCATGAACGCAAACATCGAATCCACGGCCACGACTCCCGCGAACGGCAAGCGGCGCAGGATTCTGCTGCTCATCGCGGCCATTTTCATCGTCATAGGCGCTTCATGGGCTGCCTATTGGACACTGGTGCTCGCGAAGCGCGAAAAAACCGATGACGCCTATGTGAACGGCAACAAGGTGGTGCTTTCCGCGCAGATCGCAGGCACCGTGATTGCGGTCCTGGCGGACGACACTCAGCTCGTCAAAGCCGGCCAGGTTCTCGTCAAGCTGGATCCGATCGATGCGCAGACCGCATTGAGTCGCGCGGCAAGCGCCTTGGCGCAAACCGTGCGGCAGGTGCGCCAGCAGAAAGCGACCGCAAGCCAGTACGATTCGGAAATTGAAACCCGCAGGTTGGAGCTGGCGCGCGCTCAGATCGACCTGACCAAGCGGGAACCGCTGATTGCCGATCACGCCATCGCAGGAGAGGAAGTGCGCCATGCGCAGGAGAGCGTGCAACTGGCACGGGCGGCCTTGACGCAGGCCGAGCGCCTGTCGTTGTCCGCGCACGCGCTGGTCGACGGCACGCCGGTGGATACCAATCCCGCCGTTCTGCAGGCCAAGGATGCGTTTCGCGACGCGTGGATCGCCGCGCAGCGCAACGCCGTCGTTGCACCCGTCACCGGCTACATCGCCGAGCGAAGCGTTCAGCTCGGACAGCATATTCAGGCGGGCGAAGCGCTGATGACGGTAATTCCGCTTCATGCGTTATGGGTTGACGCGAATTTCAAGGAAGTGCAGCTGCGAAACTTGAGGATCGGCCAGAATGCCGAGGTGCGCAGCGACCTGTACGGGGGCTCGTTTATTTTTCACGGCCGCGTACAGGGGATGTCCGCCGGAACCGGCGCGGCGTTTTCGTTGCTGCCGCCGCAGAACGCCTCGGGCAATTGGATCAAAGTGGTGCAACGCGTGCCGGTGCGCATTCGCATCGATGACAACGATCTGGTCAAATCACCGCTTCGCGTCGGCCTTTCCGCCACCGTCACCGTGGATACAACAACCCGAAGCGGACCGGTGTTGGCGCCGGAGGCAAACGATGAGCCGGTGGGCGACACCCAGGTTTATACGCAGGATTTGGCAAAGGCCAATGCCGAAGCCGATGCGGTGGTGCGCCGAAATCTCGGCGTCGATCACTAGGCACTCTTAGGCAGGCTCTCAAGCAGGATAGTCAATGGCTGAATCCGCACAGCCGGCTGGCGCAGGCGAATACCCACCCTTGCATGGCGGCAAGCTGTTTTTTCTGACCGTCGCCATCGCGACCGCCTCGTTCATGGAGATTCTTGACATGACCATCGTCAATGTCTCCGTGCCTTCGATTTCGGGGAGCCTGGGCGTCACCACATCGGAAGGCACCTGGGCTGTCAGTTCCTACATGCTCGCGGCCGCGGTCATGCAGCCCCTCTCCGGTTGGATCGCGCGACGCTTCGGCGAAGTGAGAACCTTCCTCACCTCCATTTTGCTGTTCATGATTTTCTCAGCCGTCTGCGGTCTCGCCAACAGTCTTCCCATGCTGGTCGGTGCTCGTCTCATCCAAGGGTTGGTTTCCGGCCCTATGATGTCGGTCGCGCAGGCGATATTGTTGCGCAACTATCCGATTGAGCGGCGCGGCATGGCGCTTGGACTGTGGTCCATGGTCATCATGATTGCTCCGATTTTCGGTCCCATCATCGGCGGATGGATTACCGACAATTTCTCATGGCCGTGGCTCTTCTATATCAACTTGCCGGTCGGCGCATTCTCCGCGGCGGCGAGCTGGTCGATTCTGCGGCACCGCGAATCGAAGACCACTAAATTGCCCATCGACGCCGTGGGTCTCGCGCTTCTTGTCATCGGCGTGGGCAGCCTGCAATTCATGCTGGACAACGGCAATGAGAAGGACTGGTTCAATTCGCCGGTTATTCTGGCGGCGGCCGTCACAGCGATCATCGCGATCTCATTCTTCATCCCCTGGGAGCTCACCGACAAGCACCCTGTGGTGGATTTGCGTTTGTTTGGCCGGCGCAATTTTCGCGTCGGCACCTTTACGGTTGGGGTGGCCTTTTTTGCATTTTCGGGCGTCAACATCATTTTTCCGCTGTGGCTGCAAACCACCGTGGGCTACACCGCCACGTGGGCGGGATTCGCGGTCGCTCCGGTTGGATTGTTGGGGCTCATCGTGGCCCCCATCGTGGGCCGCAATATGATGCGCATCAATCTGCGCCTCGCCGCCAGCTTTGCATTTTGCGTCTTCGGTTTTTCCGTCTTTTGGACCGCGACGTTGAATGAGAGTGCCAGCTTCATTCAATTCGCGACGCCGCGGTTTCTGCAGGGATTGGGCATGGCATTTTTCTTTCTGCCGCTGAATCAAATCCTCATGTCCGGTGTCGCCCCGAACGAGTTGGCTTCGGCCTCGGGGGTCAGCAATTTTGTGCGCACCATGTCCGGCAGTTTCGCGACCGCGATTACGGTGTGGATCTGGAATCGGCGCAGCGACTATCATCACGCCATCCTGACCGAACACATCAACAACTCGTCGCAAGCGTGGAGTCAGTACCAAGCGCAGCTCAGCGCACATGGAATCAGCGGCGTAGGTGCCTTTCAATATGCAAATCAAGTCATATCCAGCCAGGCATCGACCTTGGGCGTCAACGACGTGTTCAACATGCTGGGGCTGATGTATCTCATATTGATACCGTTCGTTTGGTTCGCGAAACCTCCCTTCGGTGCGCGCGCGGCACCCGCATCGCACTGATCCAATGGCAGATACCGTGTAGCATTGACGCCGTGACTTCACCCTACATTGTCGCCGTCGGCGGAACGCTGCGTCCCAATTCGTCAACCGAATGGGCCATGCGTCACGTGCTGGCAAGTGCGCAGCGCGCCGGGGCGCGCACCAACTTGATCAGCGGCCCGCTGCTGCAGCTGCCGCTGTATCAGCCGGAAAATATCGAGAGGGGCGACGGCGCCCGATTCTTGGTGGCCGAGCTTGCGCGAGCCGACGGCATCATTATCGGCTCGCCGGGATATCACGGCAGCATCTCAGGATTGGTCAAGAACGCGCTGGATTACGCGGAAGATCTGCGCTCCGATGCGCGGCCCTATTTCAGCGGGCGCGCCGTCGGCTGTATCGCCACGGCGGGCGGATGGCCGGGCGCCGTCAACACCTTGGGCGCGCTGCGCGATATCGTGCACGCACTGCGTGGTTGGCCGACTCCTTTGGGCGCCGCCATCAACTCCGCGGAGAGCGTATTCGACGAAGAGGGGATTTGTCTGGTGCCGAGAGTCGGCCAAATTCTCGAACTCATGGCCGAAGAAGTTATGAGCTTTGCGCGCCGCCTGCGATAAAGGTATGGACGCGGAACACTTGGACGCGGAACACTTGGATGCGCACCCTCACTGATCGAGTGCTTGTCGGACTTTGAGCGTCAATTGGTCGATGGTGAATGGCTTCGGCAAGATGCCAACTTCTCGATCGAATGCACCGTCGCTCAGCACCGCGTTTCGCGAATAACCCGTGGTGTACAGCACTTTGACGGACGGCCGCAGTGCCGTGATGCGATTGGCCAACGCAGGACCATTCATGCCCGGCATCACCACGTCGGTGACGACCAGGTGCAGCTGCGGAATGGAGTTGACCTGATCGAGCGCCTGCTGCGGTCCGGATGCTGCAATCACTTGGTAACCGAGATCGCGCAGCGCTTCGACTGTCATCGTGCGCACGCGGTCCTCGTCCTCCACGACGAGAATCACTTCTTCATTGCCGGACGCAACCGGCAAAATCCCGGCGGACGGAGCCGTTTCCCCTTGATCGGATCCGACGTATCGAGGTAGATGGATACTCACCGTGGTGCCGGTTCCAGGCTGCGAATCGATGCTGATATGGCCGCCCGATTGCCGGACGAACCCATATACCTGCGACAGACCGAGACCCGTACCCTGGCCGGGCGCCTTGGTGGTGTAGAAAGGATCAAAGGCACGCGCCAGTACTTCCGGGGACATTCCGCAGCCCGTGTCGCAAACGACAATCGCGACGTATTCACCCGCATGACCGTCGAGTTGCACGTTGGCCGTTCGCAGCGTGAGGCTTCCCCCATCGGGCATGGCATCGCGGCTATTCACGCACAGATTGACGAGTGTGTTTTCCAATTGCGGCGCGTCCGCGAATATTCTCCATAGGTCGTCGGCGAGCACCGTCTCCAAGCGGATGTTTTCGCCAAGCGAACGGCGCAGCAGCTCGGCGGTCTCGCGCAGGAGTTGATTGGCATCGAGCGGCCGCGGATCGAGCGGCTGCTGCCGCGAAAACGCCAGCAGCCGCGAGGTCAGTTGCGCCCCGCGCTGCGCGCCGTCCAAGGCGTTTGCGATGAAGCGCGCGGATTTGGCGGGATCAACATGCAATTGCCGCTTGGCAATATCCAATGAGCCGACGATAACGGCCAACATATTGTTGAAATCGTGCGCAACTCCGCCGGTCAATTGGCCGACAGCCTCCATTTTCTGCATTTGCCGAATCCGGGCCTCGGCAGCCGCCAGCGACGCAGCTTCGTCGCGCAAGCGTTGATTGGCCTCTTCGAGCGCGGCGGTGCGCTCGTGCACCCGCGACTCCAGCTCCTCGTTCAATCGTTTCCGCTTGTTTTCGCTTTCGGCGAAATCACGAAATACCAAATGCATGGAGTTGACCAGGAACAGCACGATGACGACGGCAAACGCGTAAAGCGCATAGCCCACCCAATTCGATGTAACCGCGATGCGAATCGGAACGAAGGAGCCGCCGATAAAAAAGTAGCGGGCGGCGAAGCCCCCGAAAACGGCCGCCACGGCGCCGGCCCGCCATCCGCATATGAAACTGGTTACAAAGATGGCCGGGAAGAAGGTCAGGAAGGGAAAGCCTGCCAGCTGGCTGGCCAGGGAAAATCGCGCAACCAGCGCCAGGGCAATGGTTGCCAGTCCGAAAATATAGCTGGTGGTGCGATTTTCACGCAGCGACGCGGTACGTTCGTAAAATGCCCGAGCTCTGTTGATCAACAAAACAGACTCGCAGAGGGCAATGGATCGAGTGGCGGCAGCGTCATTCAGCCGGATTGTGCGCCAAAACTTTCCCTGTTACACGCGAGAACCCGCGGGCCAAAGGCGGGCACGCCCGTTGCAACGGCACAGCGCATTCTTGCCAATTGATGCAGTTCGCGCGAGTCGTCATTGCCGCCGAACCCCGTAAGAAAAATGGAGTGCGGACTTACGGTGCACACGGGGAAACAAAACGTTATGTAAATTAGACAGTTGCAAACCAGCGCGGGTGGCTCGTCCGCTTTTGCCGACGAGCGTCACACTCCGACCATGAACTGCGTCGCAAATCGCACAGTGAGGCGAGCTGTCCTACACATCGTCGGCGTTCGTCCATGGTTTCGGCACGGGTGACCTGCTAAAAGCCATTCGCTATGACGCTGAAAACGGCACAGGAGACTGACAAGCCAAGTGGCAGCGCTGCTGAAGCGGCGCAGATGGCCATTGAGGCCGGGCTTATCTACGTGTCCGATACCGAGCCGGGCATACGACGCTTGCGTGTCGGCCGGGGTTTCCGCTACATGACACCCGAGAATCGCCGGCTGGCGGCGGAAAAGGATCTGAAGCGCATCGCGAGCCTGGCGATTCCCCCGGCGTATCGCGATGTTTGGATCACGATGAAACCGCGCGGTCACTTGCAGGCAACCGGCCGGGACGCGCGCGGGCGCAAGCAATACCGCTATCACACAGAGTGGCGCGAACTGCGTGACAGCGCAAAGTTCGAAAGAATGGTTTCTTTTGGAGAACAGCTGTCCAAGCTGCGGCGCGTACTCAAGCGCGACTTGGCATTGGCGGGGCTGCCGCGCGAGAAAGTGCTGGCCGTCGTGGTCAGCTTGCTGGACGCCACCCGCATTCGCGTCGGCAATACCGAGTACGCGCGCGACAACAAGAGCTTCGGCCTCACGACGCTTCGCAACCGCCACGTCAGCTTCATTCGTGACGGCCGCGCGGTCCTGAATTTCCGCGGCAAGGGCGGCGTGCAGCACGAAATTCTGATCGACGACAAACGTATCGCCAAGATTGTGCGGCGCTGTCAGGAAATACCGGGTCAGCACCTGTTTCAATACATCAATGACGATGGGCAGCGCTGTCCCATCGATTCGGGCCAGGTCAACGACTACCTGCGTGAAGCAATGGGGAATGATTTTACCGCCAAGGACTTCCGCACCTGGGGCGCGACTTTGCACGCCATTACGCTGCTCGCACGCACGCCGTTGCCGGAAGTGCCGGGCGAGCAAGCCTTCAAGAAGAAAATCGCGGATGTGGTAAAGGAAGTCGCCGCGGAACTGCGCAACACACCCGCAGTCTGCCGTAAGTCGTACATCAATCCGGCTGTTTTCGACAGCTGGCGCTCGGGCAGCATTCACGACGTCATCGATGGCAAGCTCAGTGCGGCCTCTGCCCGCAAGGCCGAAACCTTGGTACTCGCGTTTCTGCGCCATGAAGGCCGCGGCGGAGGGGCACGGCGTCGTCCGGCCATCCTACAAAAGCTTCCAATCATGGATGACAGAGCGGCGTGACGACAGAAAGTCATATGCTACTCATGCTCAATCACTTGTCCGCCCGCGGTAATCTGTTCCTGTTCGTCCGCAGACATCATCACCTTGAATACTATTTCAACCTGGGCGATTCGCGCCTTGCTGCCAACGAAAACGGCATTTCGAATTCTCACAGTTCCCCGCAACGTAGCAACGTCTTCGAGATCCATCCGCTGCCGGCTCAGCGCCGGCAGCATCGTTAGCGGGGTCCGGCAGGGGCTGCGCACGTGCGCCGCGGGGCATGCGCGCAATAGGCCTTTGCAACGGCCGGCGAGAGTGTAGGATCTCAAGTCCCATCATGCAGCAGCCGGGTCCCTATACGGTGGGCGAGGAAGTGTGTTTTCCTTCGCCCCGCAACCGCGTCACGGAAAAACGCTACGTTCAAGCGGCGTTGGGCGTGGTGTTATCGGGCAGTTTCGACTACCGGGCGCAAAACGGAGCAGCTACAGCGGTCCCCGGCACCGTGATACTCGGCAACGGTGCTGAGTATTTTCGGTGCCATCCACGGGACTGCGTCGGTAACCGCCGCCAGGTGGTGCACTTCCATCAAGACTTTCTCGCCGAAGTGGCCGACGGCTGCGGTTTGCTCGCGGCGCGGTTCCAAGTCGCGACCATTCCGCCGGGAAGGTTCTCCGCCGCCGTCTTCGGCGGTATGCGGCGATTGGCGCTACGGCGAGAGGACCACGAGGAAGCAGCCTACGAGTTGGCGCAGACGGCCTTGCAGGTCAATCGCTCGGGGTCCGCCCCGATCTCCGTCTCCTCGCGCAACCAGCAGCGCGTTCTGTCCATAGTGCGGCATCTCGAAAGCCGCTATCACGAACCATGCTCGCTGAAGACTTTGGCAGGTCTCGCGCGTTTGAGCCCTTGCTACTTCTTGCGTGTGTTTCGCAAGGTTACCGGCCAAAGCCCGGCCCAGTACGTGATGATCGCTCGATTGCGGGCGGCGGCCAATGATCTGCTGACGACCCGCGCGCCCGTTGCGGAAATCGCCCTCAAGACCGGTTTCAATGATATCTCGCATTTCAATGCCAGTTTCCGCAGCGTGTTCGGCCGTAGCCCGACGCATTGGCGCGTGCGCTAGCCGCGCGCAAGCCGCGCGCTGAGCGGCTATAATGACGCGTTGACGTGCCATCCATGTCGTGACGCGGTCTATGAAGAGAGACGAAATCAAGGAAGCGCTCAAGAAGCGGGCGCTCGACTATCACGAATTTCCCACCCCGGGGAAATTATCGATCACCGCAACCAAGCAATTGCTGAATCAAAGCGATTTGGCCCTGGCGTATTCGCCCGGAGTTGCCGCCGCCTGTGAAGCGATTGTCGAAGATCCGTTGAATGTTTTTCGCTTCACCGCCAGAGGCAACTTGGTGGGCGTCATCAGCAATGGCACGGCCGTGTTGGGCTTGGGCGCCATCGGCCCGTTGGCGGCCAAGCCGGTGATGGAAGGCAAGGCGGTGTTGTTCAAGAAATTTGCGGGAATTGATGTGTTCGACGTTGAAATCGAACAGCGGGATCCGCAGAAATTGATTGAGGTGATTGCCGCTCTCGAGCCTACCTTTGGCGCCATCAACCTGGAGGACATCAAGGCTCCGGAATGCTTCATCGTCGAGCGCGAACTGCGCCGGCGCATGAAAATCCCGGTGTTCCATGATGATCAGCATGGAACGGCGATCATTGTCGGCGCGGCGTGCCTCAACGGCTTGCAGGTGGTCGCGAAGAAAATTGCGCAAGTGAAAATGGTGGTCAGCGGCGCCGGCGCGGCGGCGCTCGCCTGCGTGGATTTGCTGCTGGACTTGGGCCTGGCGCGCGAAAACGTCTGGTTGACGGATCTTGCAGGCGTTGTCTACGAAGGCCGGCGCGAGCTGATGGATCCGGAGAAGGCGCGCTTTGCGCAAGCTACCGGCGCCCGCACGCTGAAGGAAGTCATCGGCGGGGCGGATATTTTCCTGGGCTTGAGCGCCGGCGGCGTGCTCACCCAGGAGATGGTCAAAATGATGGCGCCCCGGCCCTTGATCCTCGCGCTTGCGAACCCGACGCCGGAAATCCTGCCGGAGGAGGCCAGGGCTGTGCGCGACGATGCGGTGATTGCCACGGGCCGCAGCGACTATGCCAACCAGGTCAACAACGTGCTGTGTTTTCCCTTCATATTCCGCGGCGCGCTCGATGTGGGGGCAACGACCATCACAAGGCAGATGGAAATCGCCACCGTGCACGCCATTGCAGAGCTGGCGCGCCAGGAGCAAAGCGATATCGTCGCCGCTGCCTACGGCGGCATGGAGGATTTGGCATTTGGCCCGGACTATCTCATCCCGAAGCCGTTTGATCCGCGGCTCATCGTCAAGATTGCACCGGCGGTGGCGAAGGCCGCCATGGAATCCGGAGTGGCGACGCGCCCCATCCGGGATTTGGAAGCTTACGGACAACGCCTGCTGCAATTTGTCTACCACAGCGGCACGCTGATGCAGCCGATTTTCGTCGCGGCTCGCAAGGCGGCGCCGCAGCGCAGCCGCATCGTGTACGCCGAAGGCGAGGATGAGCGGGTGCTGCGGGCCGTGCAAATCGTAGTGGACGAAAAATTGGCGACGCCGATCCTGGTGGGACGCCCAGCGGTCATCGAGCGCGGCCTGAAGCGTCATGGTCTGCGGCTGCGCGTTGGAGAGAATTTCACGATCGTCAATCCCGAGCAAGACGAGCGCTTTCGAGAATATTGGCAGGCGTATCACGCACTGACCGAGCGCAACGGCGTGACGGCGCAATACGCGCGCTTGGAAATGCGCCGGCGCACGACATTGATAGGCGCCATGCTGCTGAAAAAAGGCGAGGCGGACGGCATGATCTGCGGAACCATCAGCACCACCGCGCGGCACCTGCATTACATCGATCAAGTGATCGGCCACCGCGCCGGAGCCACGGTGTACGGCACCATGACCGGACTGATACTCCCCGGCCGCCAGGTATTCATCGTCGACACACATGTCAATCTCGACCCGACTGCTGAACAACTTGCTGAACTTACGCAACTCGCGGCCGATCAGTTATCCGCTTTCGGTCTGGTGCCCAAGGTTGCGCTGCTGTCTCACTCCAATTTCGGATCCAGCAACGCGCCCTCGGCCCTGAAGATGCGTGCCACCTTGGCGCTGCTGAGAGCGCGCATGCCGGAGCTGGAGGTGGATGGAGAGATGCACGGCGACTGCGCGCTGGATGAGTCCGCGCGGCGCGCCATACTGGCGGCGAGCACGCTGCATGGCACCGCGAATTTGTTGGTGTGCCCCAACCTTGACAGCGCCAGCATCGCTTACAACTTGTTGAAGTCCGCCGCCGGACAAAACGTGGCGGTCGGCCCGATTCTGCTGGGTTGCGCAGCGGCGGCTCATATCCTGACTCCCGCGGCGACCGTGCGCCGCCTGGTCAACATGACCGCCATCACCGTCGTGGAGGCCGATAAGGCCGGGTGCCGTTGAACCGCTCACGCTTCTTGCAGTCTATAAAACCATCAGCTGCGCCATAAACTTGACTTGGCGCGATCGCCAACGTGAGGTTTTCAGTCATGCAACGCAACAAACCATTCCGCGCCTCCTCGATCGCCGCACTTGTCGCGCTCGCCGGCATTGCTTGCGGAACCGGCAGCTCGGCGGCTGCCCCCGCGGAGGCCGGCGGGCAAGTCGTGACCGGCGTGTGGCAGCACCACCATGGCAATTTCAGCTACTACGGCATCACTACGCTGTATAGCTGCGACGGATTGGAAAGCAACATCCGCTCGCTGCTGCTGCATCTCGGTGCGCGCAAGGATGCCACGGTAAGCGCCAGTGGTTGCCCGAACGGACCCAGCGTTCCCGGCCGCAACGCCATTGTCGACGCCGATTTCTATACGCTCTCGCCGAGCTCCGACGCAAACAATACCGTGAAAGCGCAATGGATACGTGTGGAAGTGAGCCCGACGCATCCCTATTTTATGAGCCACGGTGATTGCGAACTCATCGATGAGATGAAGGACCTCATCTCCAAAAATTTCAGCCTGCGCGAGTTGAGTTATCGCGCTGACTGCGTTCCCCATGAGGTCAACATCGATGACTTTACGATCAAGGCGCAGGCTCTGAAGGAGTTGCCGGCGCCTCAATCCCGCGCCGCGAGGGGCTAGCGCTGATAGGCGCGATTCTTCCAGCTCGCGCCTTTTCCTCGCCAATAATTTACCGCCGAGGCCGCCGTCGCTGCCATGTAGAACAGCGCGATCAAGGGCAACGCCAGCGGCCATGCTTTACTGCGCTCGTATCGTGCCAGCGTGGGTACGAAGCTTGCGGCGGCGAGGGCGCATGCAGCCAATCCACAGGCGCGATGCCAACCGCGGCCGAAGGCAAGCTCCCACGGCGGTACGAGCCATACTACGGTCAGCCCGGCGATGGTGAGTCCCAAAAGCCAGGCGGAATGACGCAACTGCGTGAACGCAGTGCGCGAGATCATGCGCCACATGTCGATGAACGCCGGATAGCGCCGTACGGATCTCGCGAGGCCCGAATGGCCAAGAAAAATAGCTCCACCTCGCTTCACTGCCCTTGCCAGCGCCACATCATCGATAAGCGTGTTCCGGATCGCCTCCACGCCGCCGATCCGTTCAAGTGCTTCGCGGCGGATCAGGACTGTACCGCCGGCGGCCGCGGCCACCGCCGATCGCGGGTCATTCACTCTGGCAAATGGATAGAGCATCTGGAAGAAATAGACGAATGCCGGCACCAGCGCGCGCTCCGCGAAACTGCTGCAATTCAGACGGACCATTTCGCTGACGAGGTCAAGTCGAGCCGACAATAGTCGCGCCAACAAGGATGATAGGTGCCCACGATCGTGCACGATATCGGCGTCCGTGAACAACACCACGGGAGCGCGGCTCGCCGCGACCCCCTCATGAAGCGCCCACAGTTTTCCCGACCAGCCGGACGGTTTGGCATACAAGCGGACCACCTGCAGGTTGGGTGCGACGCCGGCCGACGCGGCAGTATCATCGGTTGAGTTGTCGTCGACCAAAATCACGCGAAAGCGGCCCGTGTAGTCTTGGGCAAGCAGCGAGGCCACAACTTCGCCGACGGTCTCGGCCTCGTCGCGCGCGGGAACGATGATGTCGACGTCCGGGAACTCGGTGGGCGTGGCAGGCAACAATTGCGGGGTGGACCGCCAAAATCCGCCGTGGCCGACGAACAAGTAAACCCAAACAGCCAGTGACAGGAGCGCGATCACGCAGGCGCCGGCCTAGATCGGATCTTCCAATGATTTTGCCAAACGAGTGAACGGCTTCGGCCCGGAGGCTGACATGAACCAACAGTCCTCCAGCCGGATGCCGAACTCACCGGGAATATAGATGCCCGGTTCATCCGAAAAACACATGCCCGCTTGAAGCGGCGTTGCGTCGCCGTGCACCAGGTAAGGAGGTTCATGCACGTCCAAACCGATGCCGTGGCCGGTGCGGTGCGAAAGCCCGGGTAAGCGATAGCCGGGACCCCACCCCTCGGTTTCATAGTACTTGCGAACGGCATCATCGATGCTGCCTACGGGTGCATCGATCTTTGCGGTGTTCAAGGCGATCTCTTGGCCGCGTTTCACGGTATTCCACACCTTGCGTTGACGGGGACTTGCCTCACCGAATACCCAGGTGCGCGAGATGTCGGATTGGTAGCCATGCACCGAGCAACCGCAGTCCATGAGGATCACCGACCCTTCGCGCACCTCTTGCGGCTTGACCGAGCCATGCGGAAAAGCCGACGCCTCGTTGAGAAGAACCATGGAAAATTCCGGTGCACCGCCCAGAGCAAGCGTGCTACGGTCCATCAAAGACGAGATGTCCGCCGCACTCATGCCTCGAGCGACTTGGGCGTGGACCCGGCGGAGCGCTTCGATGGTCACATTGTTGGCCAATTGCAGAAGTGCCAATTCCGCGGGAGATTTGCTGAGCCTGCAGGCCCGCACCAGAGGATCGGCGGGGATGATCTCGTACACATCCGATGCTTGTCGGATCCCGGACACAATAAAGAATCGAATCGTCGATTCCGCGGCGAGCAGCCCGGAATCGATGCCTCGGTCCTTCAGGCCCTGAACAATCTTGGCGAATGGGTTTTCGTGTTCATCCCACGGCCTCACGTCGCCGCCGATCTGCAGCGTCTCACGCACCGAAGGTTCCTCGAAGGCCGGAGTCACGACGAGGACTTCGCCGCTCGCCGGAATAATTGCCAGCGTCGTGCGCTCGGAGCGGCGCCAGCGGATCCCCGTGAAGTAATCCAGGCTGGAACCCGGTTCAACCAACAGCGCGGCGATCTTTCGCTGCGCCATCAGTGTCTGCACTCTGGCGATACGCTCGCGTCGTTCCTCGACGGAAATCGGCTTGGCCGCGCCGGTCATGGACTTGAGCGGATTGCGCGCGGTTGCCGCTATCGCCGTGCTTGCGGTCAATGACGTGGCGGCGGCGCTTTGCAGAAAAGCTCGTCGAGATAGCATGGTCATCCCTTATGGTGCGTTGGTTAGCCTATGGTACTGCAATTCGCGACAGCGCCCTTATCCGCGCCAAACACCTGTGGGATATGACCGTCACGGGGTCCCATTCGCCGCCTACAGATAAACCGACGGTCAACGATCAGGATGGATCCGCGAAAATGCAGTCGACAGGCTGCATAAAACCTTGCAGGAGGAACGATGAAGAAACACATTATTTTGTGCGGCGTGATTGGGCTGGGCGCGGCATGCGCGCCTCTGGCGATGGCCGACGAGGGCGCCACGGAATCACATCACTACATCAAGGATTCGGCGATCACGACCAAGGTGAAGGCGAAGTTGGCGGCCAAGCATCTGTCGACTCTGACGAGAATCAAAGTCGACACCGATGAGAATGGCGTGGTTTGGTTGAGCGGACGGGCGCCAACCCAGGATGCCAGCGACTTAGCCGCGATGATTGCCAAGAACACGGAAGGCGTCAATTCCGTTCACAACGACATCACAGTCGAGCCGTAGCGCACGACCAAGCCGGATTGACGCAAGGGGATGTGCGGGCGCTTCGGCAATCGAAGCGCCCGCTTTCCAAATTCGTAGGCATTATCCGGCTGGGATTTCGCGGACCAAGCGGTCCGCCAAGAGCGCGATGCAATCGCTGAGTGCGGACGCGACGTCCGAATGATTTTGAGTCCGTTGCGAACTTGACAATGCCTCGCGGCCAATCGACACCTTGCCGGTTTGCGCATCGGTCACGCGCCAATGGGTCTCGACGAGGACTTGATCGCCGAGGCGCGCCGTCACTTGATCGATCTCGATCACAATTCGAGTGAGGGGGATCTGCGCCTGGTCTGCGCTCCTGGGAAGCACCACGACGTCGCCGCGGCGGCGTTCAATATCTTGGCCCAATGTCGCCGTCACCAGGTCGGCGAGCGGTGCGGCCCAACGCTCATGATCCAACACCGTCACGCCGCCGGACGTCGCCAGAACCATTTCCCGGCGATCGACGAGTGAAGGCACGGTAACGCGCAAGGTAACCTGCCGGGCGAACTGCGTGCGCGATTCCCTGGCGCCGGCAGGCCGGGCGTCCAGCACGTAAAAATGATCGGGTTGGCGCGCGGCACAGCCGCCGGCAAGGATCACAACGCAGACGAGGAGCGGCAGCGATTTCATTGGGCACCCGCGGGTTTGCCGCGTAACAAAGATTCAGGATGGCGCTCGAGATAGTCGACCAGGGCGCTGATCGACTTTGCGGCTCGGGATACTTGCAGCAACGTTGAACCGAGATCGTTCTCGAGCGGAGCGTCCTGACCGAGCAGTTCCTTGGCGTTCTTCAGTGCCGCCTGCGCCTCGGCCAACGTCGATTGGACCTGCGGCGCAAGGTTGCCATCGACATTTTGCAGAAGGTGATCCGCACTCTTCAACGTCTGATCAAGCGAGGCCATGGCGTTCATGAGACGCGCGGAAAGTTGATCAAACGGTACTTTGCTGAGCTTTTTTGCGATGATGCCAACCGAATCCTGGATATCCTCGAGACCGCCCGAGATCGTCGGAAATATGGCGGGCTGCTCCATCCAGCCAACCCGGTCCTTCGGCGCGTCGCGGTGCATGTCCAGGGCAACAAACTTCTGGCCGGTCAACAAATTGCCGGTCTTCAGCTCCGCACGCAGACCGTGGGCAACCAGACTGTCAATCAGCGCACGGCTACTCGCTTCGGCGGTGCCGCGCACCGTAGCAGCGCGGCCGGTGTGCTGCATGCGTCCCCGCATCCTTTGCGGATACAGATCCACCACGACCGGGAAGGCGAGCGAGCCCGCGTTCTGGTCGTACGCGACATCGACGCTTTTGACCTCCCCTACGGTGATTCCGTGCAGTTCGACCGGCGCTCCCGCCGACAAACCCCGCAACGTGCCGCCGAAGTACATGACGAATGCGCGAATTTCGGTCTCGACCGGCCGCATCGCGCGGTCCTGATCCTCGTACAGCGTAAACGCCGTATCCACCGGAACCGCCGCCGGTGTGGCGCTCGACAGGGTGCCGAATGCAACGCCGCCTTCAAGAATTGACGCGAGGGATTCAGTGCGCAGCTTCACGCCGTCGGCATTGACCGACATGTCTATTCCGCTCGCCTGCCAAAAGCGTGTGGCTCCGGTGACGTAGGCGTCGAACGGCGAGTTGATGAACACTTTGATCGTCACTCCGGTGCCGCCCGGGTCCAGCGCATAGCCCACGACCTGACCCGCCGTGATATGCCGGTAGAAAACCGCGGAGCCTACATCCAAAGATCCCAAGTCATCGGCATGCAAAATGAATTCCCGACCCGGCAGATCGGCGGTCACGATGGGAGGTATTTCGAGTCCGACAAAGCGATCGCGACTTGCTGCGGAATGACCCACATCCACGCTGATGTAGGCACCGGACACCAACGTGGCCAAGCCCGACACGCCGGCCCCCGATACCCGCGGCCGCACCACCCAGAAGCGGGTATCGTCGACCAAGTAGGCGCTGGCATTGCGGTGAATTTCGGCGGTCACAATGACTTCTTTGCGATCATCGCCGACGCGAATGGCTGCGACCTCGCCGATCTCCACGTCTTTGTAACGAACCTTGGTCTTGTTCGCCTCCAACCCTTCCGCGTTGGCGAAGCTGATTTCGATGGATGTCCCCTGCGCCAGTTTCTCACGAATGACCACGAAGCCGCCGACCAGAACCACGACGGCGGGAAGAATCCAGACCAGCGGCAAGCGGCCCAACAAAGTGCGGGCGGGCACCGCCGCCGGGAGGTCCTCGAGATTTGGACGCGGCGCTTCGTTCACGGCGGCGGCTCCCACAACAACCGCTCGTCAAAGGTGCGCGCCGCGAACAGGGTCAAGACGACGACGGCAGCAAAGGCCAGCGCACCCCAGCCGACGGCGACGTAGGCCAAGGATCTGATTTGCACCAGGGCGACCAGCAGCGAAATGGCATAGACATCGAGCATCGACCAGCGTCCTATGAATTCGACCATCCGAAATAGCTCGCTGCGTTGTGTCCGGTATCGTGGCGAGCGGCGCCAGGCGGAAAAGAGTACCACGCTGAGCGCAACGATCTTCAACAGCGGCACGACGATGCTGGCGATGAACACCAGCAGCGCGATGGGCCAGGATCCGGAGTGCAGCAATACCAGCACGCCGCTCATGATCGTATCCTTTTCCTCATCGAAGATCGTGCGTGTGTACATCACTGGAAGCAGGTTGGCCGGCACATAGAGAACAGCCGCGCACACGAGGAGCGCCGCGGTCAGAGCCAAACTATGGGGCTTGCGTTGAAAGAGATGTGCGTCGCATCGCGGGCATCGCGGGTGAGGCACCTGCAGTGCGCGCACGGTCGCATGACATTGCAGGCAAACGAGCAAACCCAAGCTGCGGCCGGTCGCGGGCAAGTTCATGCGCGGTACCCCTCGACCCAGCGCCAGAACTGCGCCGGCGAAGTGCGGCTGGTCAGCGCGGCCAGCGTCAGCATGAGCAGTGCGCAGGACCACAGTGCGACACCAGGGACCACCCGAGCGAAGGCAGTCAATCTGACCAACGCCACCAACGCGCCGAGCATGAAGACCTCGACAAACGTCCATGGCCGAACTTGCGCGAGCAACCGAAACACCGTGTTCTGGCCCGGCGCCCGCCGCTTGCGCCGCAACGGAATCAACAGGTACAACAAGGCCGCGATCTGCAGGAACGGACCCACAACGGTGGTGATGAACACCAGCGCGGCAAGGCCCGTGTGGTCTTGACGATAAAGACCCAGGGCTGCGCCGATCAACGTGGCAGCGCGGGTCGAGCCGTTCGAATAAATCGCAACCAGCGGGTAGGCATTGCTCAGCAGAAATAACACGAGCGCTACGATACTCAAGGCGATCGCCGTGTCGATGCTGCCATTTTCAGGGCGCTGCAGCGAGGCGAGGCAACGAGCGCATCGGGTGCGCTCAGACGCAGGCTCCGGACCGGCGCGGTGCGCCAAGTCACAGGACGGACAAACGATCACCGGCATTTAGTGCTCTCGAAGGGACTCCCGAGCATCTTGCCTGACGGCCGCCAAGGCGTCGCGTAATTCATCAATCCGATACGGCTTGGGAATGATTTTGATTTGTTGGGCGGCCGCATTGCGCCGGACTCCCTCGGCGTAGCCGCTGGTGAGCAGCACCGGCATATCGGGACGGCGCCGCCGTATCTCCTGCGCCAATTCAACGCCGTTCATGCGCCCCGGCATCATGATATCGGAAAACACGATATCGACCGAACGGCGGTCGGCAAGCGCTCCCAAAGCCGCCTCGGCGCTGGCGACTCGCGTCGTGTCATAGCCGAGCTGATTGATCATTTCCACCGTGAGTGCCGCGACTTCGTCATCGTCTTCAACCACCAGCACTTGTCCCGCGCCGGGCGGGTGATCGCCGGCCGGCGACATCAGATGCGGACCCAATAAGGCCGGCACTTTCAACGTTCGCGGCAGAAACAGCGACACCAAGGTTCCGCGTCCCGGCGTGCTGGCGATTCGCACGACGCCGCCTGACGCTTGGGCAAAGCCGTGGGCGTGGGCAAGCCCCAGTCCGGAACCACTTCCCACTTCCTTGGTGGTGAAAAAAGGTTCGAAGGCATGGGCCAGAATTTCGGGGGACATGCCGACGCCTGAATCGGCGATGTCCAGGCGCACAAAATCGCCGTTGAGATCGTGATCAGCCAGCGCCTGACAATTGCGCGCACTCACTTCTATCCTGCCGCCGTTGGGCATCGCATCGCGCGCATTCAACGCCAGATTCAAAATGACGAGTTCAAGCTCTCCGCGATCGACCTCGGCGGGCCACAGCTGATCGGCAAAGGCGGTTTGGATTTGTACGTCGCTTCGAAGGCCGCGATTCAGCAATTCGCCCATCTCGCCAATCAAGCGCTTGAGGTCCACCGCTTCGGGCTTGAGCGACTGTCGGCGCGAAAACGCCAGCAGCTGTCGGCACAGGCTGGCACCGCGGTCGACAGCCTGTTTCATCGAGGCGAAAATCCGCTCGCGGCGCTGCGGATCGGATTGACGGGCAACGACTTGCAGGCCGCCGGATATGACTTGCAGCAAATTATTGAAATCGTGGGCGACTCCACCCGTGAGCTGACCGATCGCCTCTATCTTCTGAGCCTGGCGCAGCCGCTCTTCCACGGCTCGGCGATGTGTCACATCGGCAATGACACCGACGATGCGCATGGCCGTGCCATCGACGTAGAACGTTCGGCCGTTGATCTGGACCCAGCGGATTTCGCCGCCGGCGCTGCGGCGTACGCGCGCTTCCACATCGATTGATCCGCCAATCTTCGCTTCGCAGAATGCTTGGCGAACCAGCGCTTGGTCTTCGTCCACTATGTGGTCGAAGGTCATCTCCAAGTCCCAGAACGGCTGGATTTCCGTGTAGCCGAACATCTGATCGTGCCGCAATGTGCGATGAATCGCCCCGGTCGAGAGGTACAGCTCCCAGCTGCCCATGCCGGCGGCACCCAAGGCGACCTGCAGGAGTTCCGCTGTGTTGAGGGCCTCGGACGTCATAGCGCGGCAGATCTGTGCATGACCGCGATATCTATCCGGCCGGCGCCCCATGCAGATGGCGAAGATTTTCGAGGATCCTGGACAGAATTTCTGCGTGCTCTTCTTCCACAGCCAGGGCCACCTTGACCAGGCGTAGTGTGGCCTTGTCATACTTGTCGCCGCATTGGGCTATTTTGCGGTAGGCATCAATGGCAAACCGTTCGGCAATCAGATTTTGCGAAAGGGCGCGGCCAAATACCGACTCTTCCGCAGGCTGCTCTGGGGCATCCGCTTGCAGCCCGACCGCATCCGCGTCCACCGGCCTGTCTACTTCCGATCGGTCGAGGTCGAATCCCATATCGATTTCTCCATAGTCGCCAGCGCTACATTAAAGTCCAAGGGCACGGGACATCACATCGGAACCTGGCGCGTCCATTCGTAGGCATTGACGGACAGACATAGGGGTTTCCCGGACGCCTCCAGGCGCGTTCTCGCTGCTTTGCGATCCTGGCTACGCTCCTACGGGCGCGGTCTCGCGCCGCTTTCCATGAGCAGACGAGTGAACAAATACAGCCTCGGCGTAATGCTGTTGAGGTCGATCCATTCATGATCGGTGTGGAAATCGCCGCCTACTACACCTAAGCCGTCGAGTGCCGCAGTTCCTTCCGACATGGCGAGCGCCGATTCGGACGCTCCGCCGTTGCCCGATAGCTCGATTGTCTTGCCGATTTCTGCATAGATTGCCCGCGCACGCGCCGCCAGCGCATCGATCTGTGGGTTTTCGGTCAGCGGAGGAAAGGCAGGATCGTGAGAAACGCTCACCGTGGTGTCAGGAACTTGAGTGTTGTGCGCTCCGGCCTCTATCTTCGCGAGTACCGCGTCGAACTCTTCCGGCTTGCGGTAGCGGACATTTAAAGTAGCTTCGGCAAAGTCCGGGATAATATTTGCCCGCTCGCCCGAGCGCAGTACCGTCAGGTTGACGGTCACACCCGTGCCGGAGAGCGGAAATGCGCCTTGGAGCGCGTCGAGCTGGTGAATCAATTCTACGGCGGCATTGCGCCCGTCCTGCGGCGCCATCCCGGCATGCGCTGCGCGGCCTCTGACTTGAATATGGATGCTGGCGGAGCCTTTGCGCCAAACCGTGAGCGCATCCGGCGGATCGCCGGGCTCCATGTTGAATTCGACATCGTGCTCGCGTGCGAGTCGCTTGATCAGTTTTGTGGAGCCCGGCGAGCCTCGCTCTTCACTATCGTCCAGCAAGAAAGTAATGGTCGCGAAGTTTTTGAAGCCCAAGTCATGCAGAATCTTGAGCGCGGTAAACGCGTTGACCACGCCTGCCTTTTCATCGCCCACACCGGCACCATGGGCGCGATCTTTGTCAATGCTGAAGGGCCTGACGGCCGCGGTGCCGGGGCCAAACACCGTGTCGATATGCGCAATGATGAGGATCCTTCCCCTGCCTTTTCCGTGGAACACGGCGACCAGATTGTCGGGAAGGCCCGGGGCTTCGGCCGGCTCCGTCCTGACCGCGGCGCCCAACTCAGTCAAGCGCGCGGCGAGCACTGATTCAACCCGCGCGCCGCCTGCCACGTCGCCCGTTCCCGAATCGATATCGACAATCTCCTTGAGCAGGTCCAAAGCCACGCTGCTGTTCGCTTCGACAGCTTGGAAGACCTTTTCATTGCGCGATGCAGCCTGTGCACCGCCGAGCAGCGCGAGACCTAAGATAACCGGTGCCGCACGCGCCATGAGGATCGGCGCGACGATTCTCCCCAGCATCTTCTTACTCCTGCGGCAACGCTTTGTGCCGACGTTAGCACGCGCCGGGGCGATGGTCCGCAATTTTTGGCTACGAGCGGTGGATTCCTGTTTACAATCGAACCTCGACAGCGGAGGAGTTTGGATGCCAGTGCCGATCGGACGCCGTGAGTTATTGGCCGGGGCCGGGGCCGCGGTATTGCTCGGGGGACTCGAGGGCTGCGTCACCGCCCTTGGTAGAGAGCGCCGGCCAAAAGCCGCGACTTTACGGCTCACACCGCTTCGAGCGAGCACCGACCGTATCACCCGCATCACGGTCTGCACCCGTCCTTTTCGTGCTCAGGGTCCGCGCCTCGATACCGAAAAGATCGGCGCCAAGCTCATCGTTCACAATTATGGTCACGGCGGCAGCGGCTGGTCGTTGTCCTGGGGATCGAGCAGCATCGCGGTTCGCAAGGCGATGGCGACGGGGGAAAGAGAGATCGCCGTCATCGGTTGCGGTGCTTTGGGATTGACTTCCGCGCTGCTGCTGCAACGCGCCGGAGCGCGGGTCACGATTTATGCAAAGGAACTGCCGCCCGCTGTGCGCTCCTCGCTGGCGACAGGTCTGTGGACCCCGGATTCCAGAATATGTCTGCAGGAGAATGCGACTCCCGCGTTCAAGCAGCAGTGGGAAGAAATGGCCCGCACCTCTTTTCAAACCTATCAAAACTTCCTCGGGCTGCCGGGCACGCCGGTCGAGTTCATCGACAACTACTTCGTGTCGGATGCGCCCGAATCCAGCCGCCGGCGGCGCGCGCCGGACGACCGACCGCCATTCGCCGAGCTGCAACGCGAACTGATCGGCGATCTTCAGACGCAGAGCACGGACTTCGCTCCTGGGAGCCATTCCCTTGGCGCGCGTTACCTGCGGCGAAGTTCGCTGATGATGTTCAATCTGACGGCGTATACGCGGTTGCTGATGGGCGACTTCGGCGCAAATGGCGGGAAGCTCGAAATTGCAGAATTTCACACACCGGGCGATTTCGCCGGGCTGCGGGAAAAAACCCTGATCAACGCCACCGGTTACGGTGCGCGCGCATTGTTCGGCGATCAAACGCTCACACCGGTCCGCGGACAATTGGCGCGAGCGATTCCGCAAGCGGATATCGGCTATGGGCTTTTCTACAAAGGCGTCTCTTTTGTTCCGCGGCGCGACGGCTTGGTGTTTCAAGCGGTCGGCGACGACGACTACTACGGATTCAATGATGATACGGCAGTTGCGGATCGCGCCGAAGCTGACCGGGCGGTCAACACCATCGCCGGACTATTCAGTGGCCCCGGCTCTGCTTGAGCAATACTCGCTTTCACGTTTAAACCTTCGGGCTTCGGCCTCCCTCCAAGCTGGGAATGATTCACACTCTGCACAGAGTTTTCGCCATGGATTCCAGCACTGAGCCGACGGATACGATTGCGGCGGCAGCTGCCGGCGATGTGGCGGCGTTCGAGAGTCTGTATCGGCAATTCTCGCCGCGGATTTATGGACTGTGCCTGCGCCTCACGGGACAGCGGGAGGCGGCGGAGGACTGCACGCAGGAATCCTTCGTTGCGGCGTGGCGCGCGCTGGCGCGCTTTGAGCGCCGCAGCCGGTTCTCGACATGGCTTCACCGAATCGCCGTGCATTGCGTACTATCGCGCCGCAAGGGCTTGAGGTTCGAGTACGAGGTTGCGGAGCCCTCGTTCGGGTTGCCCGACCGGGCGGATCCGGGCAGCGGGGCGCCGCCGCTGGATATCGAGCGTGCCATCGCTGCATTGCCCGAAGGCGCCCGGCATGTGCTGGTGCTCGTCGGCATCTATGGGTACAGCCACGCGGAGGCAGCCGGCGCATTGGGAATCGCGGAAGGGACCTGCAAGGCGCAGCTGCACCGTGCCCGCCAATTGCTGACCTCAACGCTTGGATTGGAGCGACCATGAATGACCGTCAACAAGATTCCCTTGATCGGCTGATCGCGAATCTGCCCAGAGACATTGTGCCCCCCGGGAATTTGTGGCCGCGCGTCGCCGCGCGTCTTTCCAGCAGGCCGCGGCACTCCCCGCCGATGGCCCTGGCGGCCGCCATTGCCTTGGCGGCCGCCGGTCTCGCCAGCTTGTTCACGTGGGCAGTGCTGCAGCGCCCCTCGGTGCCGCGTGTCATCCAGACGGTGGCCGCAACAACCTCGTTCGACGAGCCGAAGGATCCAAAATACCTGCTTGCGCGCGACACCGTGGAGAAGACATTTCGAGATCGGCTCGCCTTGCTGGAGCCGGCCACCCGCGCCAAGATCGAGTCCAGCTTGGCGGTCATCCAGAAGGCGCATGAAGATATCCGCAAGGCGCTGGCGGCTGACCCGCAAAGCCCGGTGCTTGAGCAGCTTTGGCAGAGCACCTGGCACGACGAATTTGACCTGTACGACCGTGTCGTTCAAGCCACGCAACCCACCATGACAAGGATTTGACGATGTCACACACTCAACTCATTTCTCGCCGGATCCAGCCCGCCCTGGTCTGTGCACTGACGGCGCTGGCATTTCCATGGCTGGCGCATGCCGCGACTTCGGTCGATGAACACCGGGCGGCCAATCCGCAGGGCGCGGTGGAAATCGACAACGTCGCGGGCATGATCGACGTGCAAGGTTGGGATAAATCCGAAGTCGCCGTGGCCGGAACCATCGGCAAAGACGTCGATCGTGTCGAAGTAACGGGCGACGGCAACCGCACGTCAGTACGCGTCATACTGCCCCAAGGCCAACACTGGCATATGCGCGACGGCGAGGCGCATTTGGTTATTCATGTACCGACCAATAGTTCGATCGCCGCCTCGCTGGTGAGTTCCGACCTGAAAGTCTCCGCAGTGCACGGCGGCTTGGAGCTGCGAACCGTGAGCGGCAATATCAATGCGGAGGGTGGCGGCGACGTGCACGCGAATGCGGTGAGCGGCGATATCCACCTGACGGCAAATGCTGCGAAGGTCATCGAGGTGAAATCCATCAGCGGCAATATTGTATTGACCGGCGGAAATGCGGACATCGAAGCGACCACGGTGAGCGGCGACGCCCATTTGACGCTCGGCACCGTATCTCGCGCGCGGTTCAAGACAGTGTCCGGCGATCTCTCCGCGACTCTCGGGGCCGCGGCGAATGCGCAAATCGAGGGCGAGTCCGTGAGCGGCGATGTGAAGCTGGACTTTGCGAGCGCTCCCGCGGCTGATTTTGATATCCAAACCATCAGCGGCGACATCGATAATTGCTTCGGACCCAAACCGACCGAATCGCGGCATGGACCCGGCGCGCGCCTATCGTTCAAGACCGGGGACAGCACTGCTCGCGTACGAGTCTCCAGCCACAGCGGTGATGTGCGGCTGTGCGCTAAAAAGTAGATCCTCGGCGCCGGCTGCGCAAGCCTGCTTGTGATTCTCGCGCCGGCGTCAGAGTAGGCCTACGCCGGCTTCTGGCGCGCACTGGCAGTCCGAAAATGCGGGGTTGACTACGCTGCACCCCTGTCCCCAAACGTCAGCAACGCTACAGAAGTGTCATGAACACCGCAGCCGCCTTGTTTCGGCCCATTGGTCTACCGCCGCTTCCCTTCGATCAAGGCGCGCTGGCTCCCGTCATATCCGCGAACACTCTGGCGTTTCACTACGGCAAGCATCACAAGACCTATGTCGATACGTTGAACAAATTGATCGTCGGGACCGAATTCGCGGACATGCCTCTCGAAAGCATTGTCAAAACAACCGCGAGCCATTCGGACCATGCCGCCATATTCAACAACGCAGCGCAGGCGTGGAATCATGCGTTCTACTGGAAAAGCCTGCGGCCGAAGGGCGGTGGCGAACCACCCGCTGAGATGAAACGGCTGATGGAAACATCGTTTGGCGGCGTCGAGCAATGCAAGAAGGAGCTGTCGAAGGCCGCCCTGGCGCAGTTCGGCAGCGGCTGGGCTTGGCTCGTGCAAGGCGGCGAGAAACTAAAAATCGTCAAGACGCCCGATGCCATGACGCCGTTGACCGAGGGCCTGAAGCCTCTCCTGACCATCGACGTGTGGGAACACGCCTACTACCTGGATTACCAAAATCGGCGGGTCGATTACGTCAACGCGTTGATCGAAAAATTGGCCAATTGGGAATTCGCCGCAGACAACTTGGGCAAAAAATAGCCCGCAGCCTCGAGCCGTCTCCCGCAGCGTCGAGCCGTCTAGCGGGTCGCGGCGGCCGGGTCGCCGCGCCCGGTGTCCGGCGTGGATCCCAGGTCCGGGCGGCGCCAGCCGCCGCCGAGCGCCTTGACCAAAAGTACGCTCGCATTCATGCGTCTGAGCTGAATCGTCACATTGGCGATTTGCGCCTGCAAATAGGCATTTTCGGCGGTCGAGACCTCAAGGTAAGTGACAAGACCCTCTTTGTAGCGATACTGCGCCTGCTGCAGCGCGGTGGCGGTGGAACTGACCGCGGCGGTTTCGCTGACGGTTTCCTGCTGCAGCTGTCTCAAGGCCGCCAGATTATCTTCCACTTCCTGATAGGCGATGAGCACGGTATTGCGGTAATCGGCCACTTGTTCGTCGTACGCGGCTTTCGCCTGTGCCGTTTGCGCGCGATGTCGACCCGCATCGAACACGGTGAGTACGCCGGCTGCAGGGCCCAACGACCACGCGCGACTTGGCGCTGAGAGCCAGTTCGACGCGCTCGTACTATCGAAGCCCGCGGCCGCACCCAGACTGAAGACGGGGAAATAAGCGGCACGCGCGACGCCGATTTGCGCATTGGCGGCGGCGGTCCTGCGCTCCGCAGCCGCAACGTCGGGACGGCGCTCCAACAGTGTAGAGGGAAGGCCCGGGTCGATCGGCGGCGGCGCAACCGCCACGAGGTACGGATCGGCATCCATGTGAAACAGCGACGGATTCCGTCCGAGCAAAACGGCGATTGCGTGTTCGGTTTGCGCGCGTTGCAGCCGGATATCGGCGGCTTGCGTGCGCGCTGTTTCCAGCTGAGCCTGGGCTTGTGCGACATCCGTCAGCGCGGCAGCGCCTCCGTTGTAGAGGTTCTGCGTGAGCTGCAGCGCCTTCGTATAGTCATCCACCGTCCTGTCGAGGAGCCGCTGCTGCGTGTCTTCGGAACGCAACGTGAAATAATCGGTCGCCAACTCGGCATGAATCGCCAAATTTACAACTGCAAGATCCGCCAAGCTTGCTTGTTGGTTTGCCCTCGCCGAGGCGACTGCATTGCGAACCCGTCCCCATACATCGATTTCATAGGACAGGTCCGCTTCCAAATCGAAATTATTTGCGACAGGTTCGGCGCCCGGCGGAAATTTTGCTGAATTGACGGAGGTGCGCGATCGCGTCGCCGAAGATCCGGCGCTGAGCGTCGGGAATAAATCGGCGCGCGCGATACGAGTTGCCGCGCGCGCCTGAAGCAACCGCGCATAGGCCGCCTTCAAATCCTGGTTGGCGTCCGCCACCTGTGCTTCGATGCCTTCGAGTACGGGATCTTGGAACAAATTCCACCAGGGCCCGCGAACTTGCGCGTCCGCAGGTTCCGCAGACTTCCACTCGCCCGATTCCTTATAGTTGGCTGCCGCCGCCGCGCTCTCCGGAGTTACATAGGCCGGCGCGAACGAGCAGGCGCTCAAGGCCATGAGCACACAGACTGCCGGGGAAAGCCGACGCATCATTCAAGTTTTTCCGGTGACCTTGGCGGGCGCGGCCGAGGGGGTGGCGATACGCACCTGCACTCCATTCGCAATCGAGTCCGGTGGATTGAGCACGACCGTTTCGTTCGGCTCGAGCCCCGACAACACTTCGATCGTGTTGCCGAAGTCGCGTCCCTGGACAATATTCTTGAGCTTCACGCGATGCTCGCCGTCCAATGTCGCCACTTGCAGGCCTGCGGCGCGGAACAGCACGGTATTGGCGGGCAGGCGCAAAGTTTCAGTGCTGGCCGGAAGCTTGAAATGTACTTCGGCGTAGGCGCCGGGAAATATTTCTCCCTTGGCGTTGTCCAATTCGAGCTCGACCTGCAGCGTTCGCAAAATGGGATCGAGTGCATTCGACGTGCGAACCGTTTTGGCGGCGAATACCCGGTTGGGTTGTTCGGCAAAACGTAGCTCCGCCTCCAGGCCCGGCCTGGTCACGGCGGCAAAGGTCTCGGGCACGCGCACGTAGATCCGCAGTTTGTGCGTATCGGCAATGCGAAACAACTCGGAACCGGCACTCTGACCGGCGTTGATCAGCGCGCCAATATCCGTGTTGCGGGCGGTAATCACGCCGCTGAACGGGGCCACGACTCGCTTGAAGGATTCCAAGTCGTGCAGGCGCGCGACGTTCGCGGCGGCCGAATCGGCGGCGGCTTTCTTGGCGGCTGAGTCGCCGGATTTTTCTTCGGCGTCCTGCTTCGAGACCGATTCCGTCGACAGCAATGTTTGCCAGCGGGCGTTGGTGCTGTTGGAGAGCGCCTCATTCGCGCGCGCCGTCGCCAGGTCTGCTCGCGCTTGGCTCAATTGTTGATCGACTTCCGGCGTCTCAATTTCCGCCAACAACTGACCCTTGGCAACCGCAGTACCGATGTCGGTGCTCCAAGATCTCAGATATCCGCTGGTGCGTGCATAGATTGGCGCCTCCACAAATGCCTGCACGGCGCCGGGCAGTACCAGTTCCTCGCCCAGGGCGCTGCGCTCTGCGGTGACGGTGATCACGGTGGGTATCGCGGACTCTGCGGTCTCCTTGCCGAGCGAGGAGCGCGCGAGCACTCGACTCACTTCGCCCCATACGCCGAGCGCAATGGCCAGAATGAGCAGAATCAAGGCGTAACGGCGGATTTTTTTGTCAAGCATTGTCGGTCTCCGCGGCGTGAACCAGGTGCAGCGAACTTCGTCCGTGAATCATTGAAAATACGGTCGGTACGAAGAACAGAGTCGCAACCGTGGCGAAAATGAGGCCGCCAATGACGGCGCGGCCCAGCGGAGCATTCTGCTCCCCGCCATCCCCCAATCCCAGGGCCATCGGGATCATGCCGATGATCATGGCCATGGCCGTCATGAGCACCGGGCGCAGTCGCGTGAAACCCGCTTGCAGCGCGGCTTCCAAGGCGGTATCGCCGGCGTTCATGCGCTCGCGCGCAAAGCTGATCACCAGCACGCTGTTTGCGGTTGCCACTCCCATGCACATGATGGCCCCGGTCAGCGCGGGCACACTGACGGTGGTGTGCGTTAGAAATAGCATCCAGACGATGCCGGCCAGTGCGGCCGGCAGCGCGGTAATGATGATGAAAGGGTCGAGCAGGGATTGAAAATTGACGACGATCAGCATGTAGACCAGGACGATGGCGCCGACGAGGCCGATCAGCAGGCCGTTGAAGGAGGCCTGCATCGTCTGCACCTGGCCGCGCACGACGACGTTCGAGCCCTTCGGCAGGTCTTTCTTGGCTGCGGCGATGATTTTGTTCATCTGCGAGGCGACGTAACCCAGGTCAGTGCCATCCACCGAACCGTAAATATCGATGGCCGTCGTCGCGTTGTAGTGTGAGACAACCGCCGGAGCCACGCTGCGATGGATATTCACGAGATTGGCGAGCAGCTGGGATGAGCCGTTGAGGCCGCCGCTCAAGGGCGTATTGCCCAGATCATTGAGGCTCTCGAGGCGGTATTGCGGCGTCTGCGAGGTCACTTGATACTGTGTTCCGCTATTGGGATCCACCCAGAAGGACGGGGCGGTCTGAAAGCTTCCTGACAGAGATACCAGCATGTTGCCGGCCACCGATTGTTCAGTGAGCCCCACCAGCTGCGCTTTCGTGCGGTCGACATCGACATTGAACTGGGGGTAGTCGCCTGCCTGGTGAATGTGCAAATCGACCGCGCCGGGAATTCCCCTGAGCTTCTGCAGCAAATTGTTGGCGAATTCCCGATTGGCCTGCGTGTTGGAGCCGACGACTTGCACGTCGATCGGGGAGGGCAGGCCGAAATTCAAGATCTGGCCAATCATGTCCGCCGGCAGGAACGAGAACTGCGTGGACGGATAGGTGGCGGCAAGTTTCTTGCGCAGCAAACGCACGAATTCCACCGTCGGCTTGTGGTCTTCGCTCAAGTTGACGTAGATGTCCGCATCACCGGGGCCCACGGGTGCCGAGGTGCTGTAGGCGAGGTTGATGCCGCTGTAGGGCAATCCCAGGTTATCCACGATGCTGGCGATTTGCCTCGATGGGATGATGTCGCGAATCGTGGCCTCAACTTGATCGCAAATCGCGGCGGTCTCTTCGATGCGGGTGCCGGTTCGTGCCCGCATGTGCAGCTTGATCTGGCCGCCGTCGACGGCGGGGAAAAAATCTTGACCCAGGCCCGGCAGGGGCCCAAGCGGAAAAGCCAGCACAGCGGTTGCGATCATCGCGCCCAGAAAGATCGCCGCGAAGCGCGGGCCGCCCTTGAGCGCAGAGGCCAGAAGCGCGTGATATTGATCGCGAAACCGCTCGAATCCCCGCTCGAATCGCGCCTGGAAACGCGCCAGAAAACCCGCTTGTTTATGCTTCGCGGAGTCGTGTTTTTTCAGCCAAAATTTTGCCAGCGTCGGTACCAGTGTTCGCGACAGGATGTACGAGGCCAACATGGCGAATACCACCGCTTCGGCCAGCGGAATGAACAGAAACTTGGCGATGCCGGCCAGCAGAAACATCGGCACGAACACGATGCATATCGACAGCGTCGAAACGAGCGCGGGTAGGGCGATCTGGTGTGCGCCGTCGAGAATCGCGGCCTCCACATCTTTGCCCTGCTCGAGGTGGTAGTTGATGTTTTCGATGGTGACGGTCGCGTCATCGACCAAAATGCCGACCGCGAGGGCCAGGCCGCCCAGCGTCATGATGTTGATGGTTTCCCCCAAAGCCGAGAGACAGACGATCGAGGCGAGAATCGACAGCGGAATTGAAATCGTGATGATCAGTGTGCTGCGCCAGCTGCCGAGAAAGAGCAGAATCAACAGTCCGGTGAGCGCGCCGGCGATCACCGCCTCGCGCGCCACCCCGGAGATGGCTGCCCGCACGAACACCGATTGATCGCTCAGCGCCTGAATTTTCAATTCAGCGGGCATGGCCGCGCGGACCTGCGGAAGCTTTTGATTGATGCTGTTGATGATATCGATGGTGGACGCTTTGCCGGTCTTCAGCACGCTCATCAAAATGGCGCGCTTGCCGCCGACGCGGACGATGTTCGTTTGCGGCGAATAACCATCGCGCACGTGTGCCACGTCGCGAATATAGATGACGGTGCCGTTGCCGGCGCGAATCGGCAGGTTATTCAGCTCATCCAACTTGAGCGGGCTGGAGTTGAGCTTGATGAAGTATTCAAGATCGCCGATTTTCTGGGTGCCGGCCGGCAGAATCAAGTTTTGCGCGCCAATGGCGGCGACCACGTCGCTTCCCGACAAGCCATGTGCACTCAATGCCTGCGGATCCAAATCCACCTGCACTTGACGCTGCTTGCCGCCAAATGGAAACGGAATCGACGCGCCTGCCACGGTCGAGAGTTGAGTGCGCAGAATCGTGTTGGCCAGGTCGTAGATTTGCGCTTCGGGCAGCGTCGAGCTGGTCAGGGCGAGCTGCAGGATTGGAACGGTGGATGCGTTGTACGACAGGACGAACGGCGGGGTCGTGCCGGGCGGCGAGAACGCGATCTGTGCCTGAGAGGCTGCCGTGATCTGCGCCATCGACAGGTCCTGATCGACGCCGGGTTGAAAGAAATATTTGACCACCGAGGTGCCGATGACCGACTGGGATTCGGTGTGCTCCACGTCGTTGACCACGGTTTGCGCGGTGCGTTCCGCGAACAGGACGATGCGGTTTGCGATTTCCTCGGGCAGGATGCCGTTGTAACGCCATATCACCGCGGCGATCGGAATCCTGATGTTCGGAAAAATGTCCGTCGCGGTATTCAAGATGGCGTAGCCACCCAACAGCACGATCAACACCGCCAACATGATGAAGGTGTAGGGCCGCTGTAACGCTACTCTAACAATCCACATGCTATTCGCAGGGCGAAAGCCCACGCCTCAGGGCCATATGCCCGCATTATAGGACTACGTGCTTCAGGCCGCCCGCGACAATGACTGCTCTTGGCGAGAGGCCGCTCCCTCGACGATTTCTGCGGAGACGTCCCAGAGACGCCTTGCAAGAACGGCATCCTCGAGCAGCGGACTGCCTTGCGAGACTCTGCAATCCGACCAATATCGGCCGGTAATCCCCGAGGCCTGCGGATTCGCTGCCAGTAAAGCCTGGGTCGCCGCTGCCCGTGCCGTCGACTTTGCGAACAGCCGCGCCCAGTAGCCTTTGTTGATGCGAGTGCGCGCGGCGCCGGGGTCAACCGAGTTGACCGCAATACCGCGGCTGCCCAAGCGGCGTGACAGTTCCTTGGCGTACAGCGCGTTGGCCAGCTTGGATTGTGCGTAGAACGTCGATGGTTCATAGAATCGATGGCCGTCAAGATTGTCGAACATGATTCCTTCCTCGGGTGCGCGGCGGATGCCGGCGTTGCCGCTGAGAATGACGACGCGCGCGCTGCCGTCGCGCAACAGATCAGCGAGACCGTTGACGAGTGCGAAGTGACCGATGTGATTGGCCAAGAATTGCATCTCGACGCCGTACCGCGTCTGCAAAGAGGGCAGATTCGCAACGCCGGCATTGGCGACGATTGCATCCAGCGGGCCCACAACATCATGGATGGTGCGGACCGCGGCGGCGATGGACTCCAGGTCGGCGAGATCGCATGCGATGGGAACACAGAGGGGGCTGGCCTGCGCGCAGGCCTCGGTCGCGGCATGGATGGTTCTTGCCAGTCCGACGACCGTCGCACCGTTGGCCGCGAATGCATTCATGGTTGCTAATCCCAAACCGCTGTTGCACCCCGTGACCACGATGCGTTTGCCGCTAAGATCGATGCCGGCAAGAACTTGATCCGCCGTGGAGCGCCTGCCGAATTGGACGGACTTCGTCATGGAATATTCCCCTTGAACTGACTGCGTTGATTCAACGGTCTGCAGATCATGCGCACGGCCGCCGTCATACCCTTCACGAATTCTTCTCGAGATTTGCAACTCTGCTTCAGTCCGCGCGCCGTGGCATGCAGTGCGCGCGCCAAATCCGCAACTTCCACATCCGCCGCGGCGCAGGCATCGGCCATCGCAGATGCGGAGATCGCGCGGGCGAGCGCTTCCTCGAATTGCCACTCGTACTCCGTCAGAGTTGCCCCCGCCAACGCGGTGCTCGCACACATCAGGTCGGTGGCATCTCCCAGGGATCCTACGAACCGCCCCGACCAGTCCATACAGGCGGCAATCAGGCGGGTCTCCAAACCGGCCTCGGGCCGTGACAGCGCGGCGATAGCCGCCGCCAATTGGCTGCGCAACGAGTGAGTCAATGCGCGCCTGAACAACTCCTCTTTATTGGCAAAGGACAAATAAAGTCCTTGCCGGGACACGCCCGCAGCCCGGGCGACGTCATCCATGGACGTTTTTCTATACCCGAAGCGGGCGAAGACTCCGACGGCAGCATCCAGCAGGGCCGATACCTTGGGTTCGGACCGATCCGCCGGCGGGGGAGGGGGGCTTAAATTCACCCCTGCAGAATAGACACAAAATGCCTATATTGTCAAGGAAGTCAATACTGTCAAGCAGCGGGATGGTGGACTAAAAATATATATGTCAATCAGATACGCAAGCTTACTGCTGCAAGATCTAAGATACAAACGGGACTCGCCAGCCGATAAGCCAACATCGAGAGAGCGCCTTGGCATAATGCGGGCCCATGGTTGCCCTTCCCCAGTTGTCTGTTCCGAGCATTGCCATCGCGGGGTCCGAACTGCCATTTCAGGTGCGGCGCATTTATTGCGTGGGCCGCAACTATGCCGATCACGCGCTGGAAATGGGCGGCGATCCCAAACGAGAACTGCCGTTCTTTTTCAGCAAGCCTGCCGATGCCGTCGTTCCCAGCGGCTGGCGGCTGCCCTTTCCGGTGAGGACTTCCGACCTGCACCACGAGGTGGAGTTGGTGATTGGTCTGAACAAAGGCGGCGCAAACATTCATGCCGCGGATGCCTCGTCGATGATTTTCGGCTATGCCGTCGGAATCGATCTGACGCGTCGCGATTTGCAGGCCGAGGCCAAGAAAACCGGCCGTCCCTGGGACATGGCCAAAGGCTTCGATCACTCTGCGCCCGTCGGCGCATTGACCAAGGGACTTCCGCCCGCGAGCGGATCGATCACATTGACTATCGACGGTAGCGTACGGCAGCGCGGCGATCTCAAGGACATGATCTGGAGCGTCGCGGAAATTATTGCGGCCCTGTCGAGCTATGTCGAACTCGCCCCCGGCGACTTGATATTCACCGGCACCCCCGCGGGCGTGGGTCCAATCCGGCGCGGTGAAACAGTGCGCGGAATGATCGCGGGAATCGAACCGATTGAAGTTACCTTCGAACCATGAGCAGCCACCCAATGATTCGCATGATCTGTTTGGTGCTATTTTTTCCTCTCGGCACCTGGGCTGCCGAGAACTACCAGCATCGTGTCGAACAGGTCTTGCTGCGCACGCCGCTGGTCGATGGCCACAATGATCTGCCGTGGGAAATCAGAGAGCGCTACAAAAGCGACTTCGCGGCGATCGATCTTGCGTCCGATACGCGTCATCTGCCGGTGGGTGTCGATCAAACCGCGTTGATGACGGATATTCCGCGTCTACGCGCAGGACACGTCGGAGCGCAGTTCTGGTCGGTGTGGATCCCGGTCGAGGTTCAAGGCTTCCAGGCCGTGCAAATGACCTTGGAACAGATTGACCTGGTCAAGCGCATGGCCGCCCGTTATCCAGCCGACTTCGCCATGGCGTACACTGCCACGGACATCCGGCGCATCCATCAAAGTCACAAAGTTGCTTCGCTGATCGGCATCGAAGGCGGACACCAGATCAACAATTCCCTCGCCGTGCTGCGGCAGATGTATGACGCGGGCGCCCGCTACATGACGCTCACCCACACGACCAATACCCCATGGGCGGATTCGGCGACCGACTCGCCTGCCCATCATGGCCTGACTCTATTCGGCATCGACGTGGTGAAGGAAATGAATCGCGTCGGCATGCTGGTGGACTTGAGCCATGTTTCGCCGGACACCATGAAAGCGGCGCTGGCGGCCAGTCAGGCTCCCGTGATTTTTTCGCATTCCTCGGCGCGTGCGCTCGACGATCATCCGCGAAATGTGCCGGACGATATCCTGCGAGCTTTGGCGGCGAATGGCGGAGTCGTGATGGTTAATTTTGCGCCTGCCTATGTATCCGCGGCGCGCAATCAGTGGCAGGCCGACCGTGCCGCGGAACAGACGCGCTTCAACAGTCCGCCCTACGCGGGCCTTTACATCGGTCAACCGGATCGTGCCAAAGCGGCGCTCGCGGAATGGGAGGCGAAGCACCCACGGCCGATCACCACGCTCGCCCAAGTCGCGGATCACATCGAACATGTTCGCCAGGTCGCAGGCATCGATCACGTAGGGCTGGGGTCTGATTTCGACGGCATCCCAGACGCCCCGGTGGGACTCGAGGGCGTCGATAGCTACCCGGCACTCCTCGAAGAGTTGATGCGCCGAGGTTGGGGTGATGCGGACATCGCGAAACTGGCGGGCGAAAATCTGCTGCGTGCCATGGCGGCCGCCGAGCAGGTGAGCGTGAAGCTGCGAGACACTGCCAAGCGCTGATTCTTGCTGATCGCCGGCATCGCGAACGTCCGTCAGTTGGTCGCCAGGGTAGCCGTGGGAGAAATAATGAAAGCTGCTGCATCCATCGCTGGCCTGTGCCTGCTGCTGGCGGGGACCGTTCACTCGCAGCACCGCTCGTCGGGCGAATTCGGCCCCAATCCCGAACTTGGCGCGCCGGAAGAAAAATGGCTGCCCACACTGCACATCGCCACGGCGAAAGGGTGGGGCGCGTATGGAGCGCCGCAGGGCGCGCCGGGCACTGTCGTCACGGCCGTCGCGCGCGGCCTTAAGCACCCACGCTGGCTGTACGTGCTGCCCAATGGGGATATCTTGGTGGCTGAGTCCGATGCGCCCGCCCGGCCGGACGATGGCAAAGGCTTGAAGGGGTGGATCGGCGAGGTTGTGATGAAGCGCGCCGGCTCGGGAGCGAAGCTTAGCGCCAATCAAATTACCCTATTGCGCGACGTGCAGGGCGACGGCGCTCGCGTCGAGCGGCACATTTTCTTGCAAGGGTTGAATTCGCCGATCGGCATGGCGCTCGTCGGCGGCAATTTCTACGTGGCGGACAGCGACGCGCTGCTGCGTTTTCCGTACAAGCCGGGGGATACGGAAATTCGAGCGCAATCCATGCAAGTCGCTGTGTTGCCCGGCGGGACGATCAATCACCATTGGACCAAGAGCCTCATCGCCGGCGCCGACGGACAAAAGCTGTACGTCGGTGTGGGCTCCAACAGTAATGCCGCCGAAAACGGATTGGCGGCCGAGTCGGAGCGGGCCTCTGTCTGGGAGATCAATCCCGGATCGGGTGAGCACCGCATTTATGCGTCCGGTTTGAGAAATCCGGTGGGGTTGGCCTGGGAGCCGCAGACCGGTGCGTTGTGGGTCGCGGTGAACGAACGCGACGAGATGGGCGATCACCTTCCTCCCGACTACATGACCGGATTGCACGCAGGCGCTTTCTACGGCTGGCCCTTCAGCTATTACGGCCAACACATTGATGCGCGCGTCAAGCCGCAGAATTCGGATCTGGTGGCGAAGGCAATCGCACCGGACTATGCGCTCGGCGCGCATACGGCGTCGCTGGGTTTGTGTTGGTCGGGCGGCTCGACGCTGCCCGAGCCGTTTCGCCAAGGCATGTTCGTGGGCCAGCACGGATCGTGGAACCGCAAGACGCACAGCGGCTACAAAGTGATTTTCGTTCCCTTCGCCGACGGCAAGCCCAGCGGCGCGCCCATCGATGTGCTCACCGGTTTTCTCAGCGCAAAAGACGAGGCGCTGGGCAGGCCCGTGGGAGTTGCAATGGACAAACGAGGCGCGCTGCTGGTCGCCGACGACGTGGGCGATGTGGTGTGGCGTGTGAGTGCGTTGAATGGCGCTTTGCGCTGAAGAGCCGGAATTACCGGGATATTGTGTGATATATCAACAATATGAACTTCACAAAGCGTTTTACTTTGCGTGCCTAGCTGCGTGCGGTTTGCGATCTTGAGCTGACATAAGGAATCACGCCGCTGACGCATCGTGGCTTTTCCGCTACGTGGCCACAGCATTTATTCTCGCGCTATTGACATTACGACATCAAGTAATCGAATAATGCGTGCCGCGGTGCGACTTCAAAATATTTCGCGCACCGAAATGAGGCGGGACGACCATCTGAAAAGACTATGGCGATGGGGTTGCATCGCTGAGTCACGCGCCTGCGGAACGCCGCGGTTGCGAACGGATGGGAGTGGTTTTTTTAGTGGACAAACGGTCTATTAACCGTTGCGGGGGAGTTAAAAATGACGACAAGAACAGTGGCACTGTTGCTTTCAAGCGCAGTGTCCGTGGCATTTTCAATGGCGGCACTCGCGGCACCTGCCCCGGCACCGGCTGGTGCGGCCGCCACATCGCCCAGCGAGGACAACGGGATCGCGGAAATCGTCGTCACGGCGGAAAAACGCGCGGAGAGCTTGGAAACGGTACCCGTCGCCATTTCGGCCTACACCGCCAAGACCCGTGATCTGATCGGCATCGAAACGATTCAGGACATCACGAATTTCACGCCCGGCCTGGCGTACTCGACCTCGCTGGACCGTGCTTTCATCCGCGGCGTCGGTCGAGAGACCAACAATCTGTCCACCAACCCCGGTGTCGCGACTTATTCCGACGGCGTCTACAACTCCAGCGTCGTGGCAGCGTCGGGCGATGCGATGTTTGAAGACCGGATTGAAGTTCTGCGCGGTCCGCAAGGCACCTTGTACGGCCGTAATGCCATCGCCGGCACGATCAATTCCATTTCGAAACGCCCGACGCAGGAATTGACGGCCGAAGTGCGCGTCAAGGTCGGGAATTTTGGCGTTCACAATTTCGAAGGCACGATATCGGGTCCGATAAGCGACACGATGCGATTCAAGTTTGGCGGCTATCGCAACACTCAAAACGACGGCTACTACCGGAATTTGTTCAATGGCCAGACCGAGAGCAGCAACCTAGGCAAGGGTAATTTCTTCTATTGGGAAGGGCAGTTTGAATGGGACATCACGCCTGATGTCGAATTTTGGATGAGATTTGACCAATTGGGCTACACCGATTCCTATCGCGTCCCGGCAAATATCATTGGGTCTTATGACTACGCGCCTTATCCCGCGAATTCGCTGTCGCCGGGCGCCGCGTTCGGCACCACGGTTCCGGGCGGGGCCTCGCCGAATGTGCCGGTTTGTAGGACGAATCCGGCCAACGTCAATGTCAATTTTTACTGCGCTGACGATGGCAACACGGCCAAGCTGAGCAGGACTTATCAGGTCACTCCGCAACTGACCTGGCATACACCCTGGGCGGCCGACCTGAAGTACCTGGGTGCTTACACGACGTACTACTACAGTCTGTATAACGACTATGACAACACGGCCATCAGCTCTTACGTGTTTCCGGTCATTCCCGGAACGCATGCCTGCGTGGTTCCTGGG
>Ga0179587_10000076_pt1 | contig 44595 bp, 69 predicted proteins | sample CZODoug2_1_08_16_FD_185932 | JGI IMG/M metagenome (GOLD analysis project Ga0179587, IMG submission 185932) | Vadose zone soil fungal communities from Angelo Coast Range Reserve, California, USA - CZODoug2_1_08_16fungal | ecosystem: Environmental > Terrestrial > Soil > Vadose zone | place: USA...
CGGTGCACCTTTCGGCCTGCGCCGGCGAGCCGGTACAAGAAGGTCAACGAGAGCACCGCACTCGGTTTCCATCATGAGCCCCCCGGCTCAACGGCCCGGAAACCTCACGATCGCTCGTTGGCCACGCCGGGTCATGTCACTCGAAAGGTGATCGATGCTAAAACCACCACGCGCCAGCGTTCCGTGCAACGGCTGCACCCTCTGCTGCAAGGGTGACCTGATCGTGCTCCACCCTGAGGATGGCGACGATCCCAGCCAGTACGAGACCTACGTGGAGCGCAGTCCGCTCACCGGCAAGCCGGTGCTGGCGCTCATGCGCAACGCCAAGAACGAGTGCGTTTATCTTGGTCATGACGGTTGCACCATCCACGAGCGGGCGCCGCTGATTTGCCGCGAGTTTGATTGCCGGCGCATGTATAAGGCGCTCGATCGCAAGACCAGGCGTCGGGCCATCAGCACCGGCTGGATGACCAAGGACATCCTCGACGCGGGACGCAAGCGTCTCCACACACTCGAGAACGAAGATGCGCCCCCCGCAAGTCATCGACAACTTCCTGCCGCGTGACCTGGCCGACCGGTTGCGGGTCTTTGTCGAGGCGCAGCCGATGGAGCATGGCGCCAAGTCGAACAAGCACACCGATCCGCACGGGCACTGGTCGTGGAAGCCGTTCACCGATTCAAGTGATAATCTGGCTGACATCTCCAGCGAACTGACACAGCGAGAGCTGGTTGATGCGTGGGAATTTGTCAGCCTTAATTTCGTTCAGAACATGAAGCTGATCCGCTGCTACATCAACGGCTATGGCTACGGCGATGACGGCTACTTCCACACTGACTCTGATCGCGAGGGCGACGTCACCGTCATTCTGTATATCTGCTCTGAATGGCATCGGGACTGGGCTGGCGAGACGATGACGGTGCACAATGGCGTCCTGACCGCCTTTATCCCGGTGCCAAATCGTTGTGTCATCCTTTCCTCCAACACCCCGCATGCAGCTCGTGCTGTCTCGCGCAAGTGCACGCGGCTGCGCCGCACCCTCATGTTCAAGTGCCGGCCACAGCGGAGCATGGATTTCGAGCGGTTGAGCCAGTTCCTGGTGTCGCACGGCGCCCACAAGATCGACCATGCCGAGGGCTCGCTGCACGATCATCTGGTGCGGGTGTACGAGTTGTTGGAGAAGCGCGGCATGCCGACGGAGGTGGCTTATGGCGGCGGGCTGCACTCGATCTACGGAACGAATTCTTTCAATAGGAAATTGCTGGAGCCTTACGGCTCGATCCGCGCGATGGTGGCCGGCATGTTCAATCGTCGCTCCGAGGAGCTGGCCTGGCAGTTTTCTGTGCTGGCGCGGCCAGGGACTTTGGAAGACTTCGCATCATTTACGACCGCTGCAGATGATCAGGTGGCGCTGAAATGCACTCACGCTGAACATTTGTTCATGCCGATGGCGGCGGCGCGGCAGCTGTGCTTGATCGAGTGCGCCAACCTGCAGGACCAAGGGTCGCTCGGCAGGTGGCCTAATCTCCTGAATATGTGGAACCAGACGAAAGATGGATCGGCTATCAATCAGTGAGCGCAAGCTGGCGGAGGCGCTGTATGTGCCAGATGAGGAATACGGGGTGGGTCTGCAACGCGACGGCAAGCCGCACCGCGTTCCGATCCAGCGCGCCATCGCGCTCTACAACATCTTCGGCGCCTGGTCGCGGGTGGCGCGGGCGCTTGGCTTCACCGAGATTGGGGTGAGGACGGCAGTACGTAAGCACGATAGGAGATTGTGATGACCATAGCCACCGAGGCGGTCAGCTTCATCCTGGCGCAGGAGGACGGCGACCAGGTCTATTACGAGAAGACCGAGGAGCATTGGGACTGGCCGGGTGGCGCCAGCGGCCCGACCATCGGGGTCGGCTACGATTGCGGCTACACTACGCACGATCAATGCACCGCCGACTGGAAGGGCATCGTCGACGATATCACGCTGCTGGCTATCCAGCACGGCGTCGGCCGCGTCGGCAACAGCGCCCACATGTTCGTTATGGACAACCGCCGCGACGTGACGGTGACCTGGGCGCAGGCGGTGCGCCAGTTCACCGAGCGCGAGCTGCCGAAGCAGGAAGCGCTGGCGCGCAAGACCTTGCCGAATTGGGATCTGCTGTCGCCGCTGTCGGGCGGTGCCCTGGTGTCGCTCGGCTACAATCGCGGCTGGGGCGGCTTTCACTCGACCTTGCCGCGGTTTCGTGAGATGTACGCCATCACTGCCTACATGGCGCAAGGGCGCTGGCCGTATATTCCGACAGCTATGGCGCAGATGGTGCGGCTGTGGCCCAATGTGACGCAGCTGCGCCGGCGCCGGGCGCTCGAGGCGCAGATGTTCGCGCGCGGGCTCGAGGACTGCAAGCCGTTACATCAAGACCCACCGGTGCCGCCGGTGGTAGCATGAACTGGAAACCAAAGGAGAGCGTGATGGCTGATACGATCCAGGAAATCGAAACTGCGGTCACCGCCCTGCAGACGGTCTCGCCGGCGATCGGCGCCTTGGTGGGCGCCTTGGTGCCTGGAGCCGCGCCGATCATGACGATGGCGGTGCCTTTCTTGTCCATCATCAACGAGATTCTCGCCAGCATCGAGACCCTCAAGGCGGGCGGCACCTCGCACGCGGCGGCGGTGGCGATCGTCGGCCAGGCCGTCAGCTCGATCGGACAGCAGCTGGTTGCCGCGGTGCCGGCGCCGGTGGCTTCCGCGGCCGCGCCTGTTGCGCCTATCGTCGCCTCATGACCCTTGCTGAAACCTGGCCGTGGTGGTTGGGCGGCTTGCTGTTCCTCTTGTGGTTTGCCTGGTTCGAGTGGTGGGCCTTCGCCCATCCCAGCCGCAGCTGGACATTGTCGCGCACCGTCGCCTTCGTGGGTGCGCGCTGGCCGTTCTCCATCGTGCTGGTGGCTCTGACCGTAGGCTCGCTGCTGACCCACTTCTATTGGCCGTGGGCGGCTAATCCGCTTGGCCCCGGAGGAGGTTGAAAGAAAATTTTCTTGTTGCTGAAATGACACAGCTTTGAGCGAGAGGGGCTGTTAGCGTTTCGCTGCCGTAGCTCAGAGAAAGAGCAACTGATTTGTAATCAGTAGGTCGGTGGTTCAATTCCATCCGGCAGCACCAAACAAAGGAGATCGTGATGAAATATCTGATGATTCCGCTGGCGGCCTTGGCCGTCATCTTGAGCGGCCTGGCGCACGCAGCCGACATGCGCCAGCCGGTTCCGTACATGAAGGCGGTGCCTGCTCTTGAGCTCTATTCCTGGAGCGGGCTCTACTTCACCGGTTATGCTCAGTACGGTGCCAACTTCACCAACCAGACCACGCAAGCGCTCGGTGCCAGCATCGATCTCGGTGCCGCTCCGCATGGGCCCGGCCTCGGCGGTTCGCTGTCGCTGCTTTATCAGCTGCCGGCCTCGCCGTGGGTGCTGGGGCTGCGGGCCGACATGAGCTGGGCCAACCTGCAGGGCACCGGCGCGCTGGCGACCGGCGGCAACGCGCTCCTGGTGTCGAACGCCACCAACTACCTGGGCTCGCTCAATGGCATCTTCGGCTACACGCTCGGCTCCGACCAGAAGCTCCTCGCCTACCTGACCGGCGGCGCCGGCTTCGGTGGCGCCAAGCCGAACCTCCAGGTCAACGGCCTGGCGCAAGGTCTCAGCGATACCTCCATCGGCTACGATATCGGCGGTGGTCTGGCGTATGCGCTGAGCCCGAACTGGTCGATGTTCATCGAGGGCGACTACTTCAAGCTCGGCGGCAAGTCGGTGACCATCCCCAGCCTGGGGGTCACCTCCAACGCCGCCTACGATATCTTTATGCAGAAGGCAGGGTTTTCGTTTAGGCTGCCCTGACCCGTACGACAGGGACTTGCTCTGGGGCCGGTGGGGTGACATCCTACCGGCCCTTTTCTTTTGCGAGGACGACATGGACAATGGCGGACCGCTGACAAAAGAAATGTTGATCGCATGGATCGCGCGCGGGTTTCTGGTTGCCGCCACCACCATTGGTGTTCCTATCACCGGCTACATGTTGACACGTGTCCTGGAGAAGTCGGATGAGGTGGTTGTTACCGTTCATAGCCACGACACTTCGCTGGAAGTCCTCAAGCAGGGCAATTCTGAAATCAAGGACAAGCTCGGGGTGATCCATGATGAGCTACAAGATCACGAGAACCGCATCCGTAGCTTAGAGAGGCCACGATGAAGCGAGGTCCGATCCGCGTCCCGCAGGACGATCCATCCAGCCCTTACGCCAAGTTTGACGACAACGACAAGCCAGAGGAGGTGCAGCTGCCTCCTGGCACCGTGATCGATGTTGGGGTCGCCAAGTTCCTGGAAATGGCCGGGCTGCACTGGCCGAATCAGGAAGGCGGCTTCAAGCTCACCTCGTTCGATATCCGCAACGATCGCCAGCTGCGCATGACCTTGGGGCTGGTCTACATGGCGATGCTGGAGGCGGACGAGGACTTGGCCAAGCAGATCCTTGGTGATGATTGATCACGCAAGGGCTGCGCCTTCCGTCGATCAAGGTGGCGCCGTTCCCGCGCAAGAAGTTCCTCGATTTCTGCTCACACCTGCGAATTCAAACCAAAGACTTCGGCATGATCCCCATGCAAATGCTGGGGACGCAAAGTTATGTTCTCGATCAGATCTGCGAGGCAGTCGACCGTGGCGTCACCACCATCCTGATCCTCAAGGCACGCCAGCTCGGCATGACCACGTTCTTCATCGCCCTCGATCTGTTTTGGGCGATGGAATATTCCGGGCTGCTCGGCGCCTTCGTGACGCACACCGACCAGGCCAAAGCGTTCTTTCGCAACACCATCAAAATCTACTTCGCCAACCTGCCGCGCACGCACCGGGTCAAGTGGGACCAGGAAAACCGCGACATGATCGTGCTGAAAAACGGGTCATTGCTGCAGTACCTCGTCGCTGGCACGAAGGAGAAGACGAAGGGTGGTCTCGGTCGCAGCTCGGCCAACAATTTTATACACGCGACTGAGGTGGCTTTCTGGGGCTCCCCAGACGACCTCAACGAGCTCTCGGCCACCATGTCTACGCACTACCCGCATCGCCTTAAAATCGAGGAGACTACCGCCAACGGCTTCAATTTTTGGGAGGAGCGGTGGCGAGAAGGAAAAGAGGACCCAACCATCTGCTGCATCTTCGTCGGCTGGTGGCGGCATGACCACTACTCCTATTCGGACGAGCACCCCTGGTTCCTGCTCTATATGCCCAAGGGGCACGATACGCCACTGACCCGGCTCGAGCGCACGCGCTACAACGCGGTGGAAAAGCGTTACGGCATCAAGGTCTCGCACAATCAGATCGCCTGGTATCGCTGGAAGCTGGAGACCGAGAACTACGGCGATCAAACCAAGATGGATGAGATGTTCCCTTGGCTGGAGGAGGATGCCTTCGTCTCCACTGGGGCGCAGTTCTTTTCTTCACCGCACATCACCGAGGCAGCGAAGAAGGCACGCACCATCAAGTTCATGCCGTTCAAGTACGAGATGGGCGATCACTGGCGCGACACCAGCGTGGTTGCGGTCAGGACACCGAGGGCAGAACTTAAAGTTTGGGAGGAGGCCGATCCAAATGGACACTATGCCATCGGCTGCGACCCGGCCTACGGTTCCGGACCCGACGCCGACAGCTCTGTCATCCACGTTGCGCGATGCTTTTCTGATCGCGTCGTTCAAGTCGCTGAGTTCGTCACCCCCCTCGTTTCAACCTACCAATGCGCTTGGGCTCTGTGCCACCTGGCGGGTTACTATCGCAATGTCATGGTGAACCTGGAGATCACCGGACCCGGCGAAGCCGTCTTCAACGAGATGAACAAGCTGCGGCGGGAGACGCAGATGATGGTCGACCGTACCCCGGACGGGAAGATTTCTTACGATCTGCGTCTGGTGCTGACCATGATGCGGCACTTTCTTTACTCGCGCGTCGACTCACTGACCCAACAATTGGCCTATCAGTGGCGCACCTCCGGCTCCAACAAGTTCGGCATGATGGCGGCGTTCAAGGATGCGTTCGAATTGGGCCGCTACGAGGTACGCTCGCTTTTCCTGCTCGAGGAGATGAAGACGATTGTGATCGACGGCGGCCAGGTCGAGGCCGAATCGGGCAAGAAGGACGACAGGGTGATGGCCGGAGCGCTGGCGCACGAGGCGCATCGGCGCTGGATTCAGCCAAAACTCGAGGCCTTGGGCTTGACCTACGCCCGCGCGATGGCGGAAAAGGAAGGTCATGGGCCCTCTTTGGCCGAAAAAGTGGCCATCAACTACCTGAAAATGCAAGGTTTGGGCGATATTTTGCGCCCTCCGGAGCTCTGACATGTCGGTTTACGAAGGTGCCGTGAAGTTTAAGCCTCCGGCGGAGATCGACCCGGTCGAAGAAGCCGCAAGCTACGTCAACCATCATTGGTTTCAGCAGCTCGTTGCCGTGAAAAGCGAGTGCTACCGCTGTCACGCCCAATCGCCGATCGTGCACCTGCCTTACGCCGGCGTGCTTGCCTTCGGCAACCCGCAAATGCTCAGGCGCGGCCACGGCGGTGCCCACACCAAGCCGCGCGACATCACCGATGAGGCGAAGAAAGCCTTCGCCGCCGTCGGCTGGAAGTTCCAGCTGCGCCGCAGCTACTGTCCAAAATGCAAAGACCTGGGGAGCACGTAGATCACGCATGAAGAAATAGTCAGGTGGTTCCGTCGTTTCAGGTTCGACCCCGAGTTTTTGAACGAGAACGGTGCCCATTCCGTTCCGATCACGGAATTCTGCCGCTTCGCCGGCGTCTGCCGCCCGCATTTCTACCGAATCATGCGCGGTGAATCGCCACTGACGCAGAACATCAACCTACGCCTCACCCACGCCATTGAAGCTATCATTGACGGGCTACGCTGGACGCCGGTCCGCTCCGGCAACAAGCCTGGTCTCAACAACAAATGGATCATGGTCAACCCCGGAAAGTACCAAAAGCTTGCGCGCTATGAGCGGCAGAATAGGCCGGCGGCGCCATGATCTATCGCAGCTGGTTCTGTCTCAACAAGCATTGCAAGAGCGAATTCACGGTGGCCGACGCCGATCATCCACCATGCCCGCGCTGCGGCGGTCTGCACGTGCGCTGGCTGCCGAAGCCCTTCGGCATCAAGTCGGAGCGCACCAAGCAGGCCGACAAGGCGGTCAAGGAGGTGATCGAGACCTACGGCGACAAGAACTACGTGTCGCCGACGCGCTACGAGCGCATGGAGCCTCGCCACAATCCGATACCGATCAAGGGGCAGACACGCAAATATGTCGCCCCCGGCATGGATGGCTGGGCGGCGGAGATCCCGGTCGACAAGAACGGGCATTATTTCTCATCGTACTGCGCTCCGACCGGGGTGACGGCTCCCGTCTCGGCCGCGCTCAACGCGCGCACGCCGGTGTCGACGCAGTCGCCCAGCCCCACCGGGTCGGTGCCGAAATTCGAGGCCCGCAGCACGCAAAGGAGAGTTCCGTGATCATTCCGCGAGGCGCCCGCAAGCGCGATGACGTCATTGACGAGATCGCCAACATATGCCTCTCCTCCAAGCGTGACCGCGATCTGCTTTATCTGATGCGCAGGAGGTTTCTCGATTATGGAACCAACGACTATACGATTGAGGTTAAATACAACAGGCTTGAAGCTCATCTCGATCTCGTCTCTTCGTTCCTCTTTGCTGCAGACCACTGCCGCTACAACATCGCTGCATCACGCAATGCTCCTGACGAAGAAGTCGATCAGATTGTTTCCCTCGCCGATGAGTGGAACGACACCTTCCGAGACTGTGGTCTGTCTTACCTATTCTCCGATTCGGTCTATTGGGCGCTAGCCCTCGACTCGATGTTCATCAAGATCGGGTGGAACGATTCGCGCGACGATCTGTTTGGCAAACAAATACTTCCGAGCGACTTTTCCGTCTATGACGAGTCGGAGCCCGATCTCGATTCGCAAGAGGCTTTCGTACATACATACTGTCTCAACTGGTCGAATGCGGTGCAGCGATTGTTGAGGGCAGGTAAGCGCAGTGAAATCAAGAAGCTGCGCCGTTACCCCGGTCAGTTTTCCGAAGACATGCCACCGATCCTGTCGAACCTGATCATCGACGCCACCGGTGGCCCCAACCTCTCCGGCGCCATGCTCGGGCGCGCTTCGGCGGACTTTCAGCCGCGTCCAACCTATGAGCCGAATTCGGAAAACCCGATGGTGCGTTTCCATGAGGTGTGGGTCTGGGATGACACCAACGAAGACTACGCTGTCTTCACCAAGGCCGACGGCGTGGACGGGGTCCTGTCCGATAGCCGCGAGTCCTACGATGCTCTGCGCAAGGTTGACGAGGAGCGGGCGGCACAAATGTACGTTGGGCATGGAAATAGCTTCGGCATCGAGCAGGAGCACCCATTTGTTCCCATCATCCCCTATAAGCGGCCGGACTTCTTTTGGGGCAAGGCGCACGCCGACATCCTCATTCCGTTGCAAATTTGGACCAATGAGCGGCTGCAGCAGATCGCCGACTTGCTCGAGCAGAACGTTGACCCGGCCAAGGTCGCCTCCGGCTTCATGGGCATGACCGACGAGAAAATCGACGCCCTGGGCGGGCCAGGCTCGTACGTCTATGACATGATTCCAGGCGCCAAGCTCGAGCAGCTGCGGCCGCCGATGGTGCCGGACCTGTTTGCCGAGTTCAAGGAAATCGGCGCTATCTTCCTCGAAGCCTCCGGCTTGACCGAGACCATCATGGGGAGGGCGGAAACTGGCGGGGCACGTAGCGCCAAGCAGCAAAAGCAATCGGTGATGACCGGGTCCGGCCGCATCAAGAAGGTGGCGGTTGGGCTCGAGGATCCGCTGGTGAAGATGGCGGAGATCGGCATCAAGCTCATCCAGCGCAATTCCAAGGTGCGCATGCGCACCGACTCCGGCCAGGTGCTGATCCCCGCCCAGGTGGCCAACCAGCACCTCAAGATCCGGGTCGCCGGCCATTCGCAATCGCCGCTATTCCAGGACGAATCGAAGGAGGAGGCGGCAGCGCTCTACAAGTCGAAGGCCATCGATCGCGAGATGCTGGTGCGCATGCTTAATCCGCCCAATGCCGACGAGATCATCCACCGGCTGCGCAAGATGGTGAAGGCGGAGCAGGCTCAGGCGGCGGAAGAGGCCAAGAAACACGAGAAGGAGCACCGCGAGAAGCGGGCGGCGTAGGCACCAGGGCGTTCACGCCCGTCTTCACCAGTATCTGTCTCTTTCAACCTCCACCGATCTCGCGTAAATTAACAAGACGTCCAAACCGCAACAACAACAGGAGGACCACATGGCACGTCGTAGGCGCCATCGTCGCGGTCGTCGATAGATTTCGACTTCTGCCTGATTTTCAGAAGCCCCGGCTTGCGACTGCGGCCGGGGCTTTTGCTTGTGTCTGTCTCTGGAGTGCTGCGGATTTTCGGCGTAAGTCTCGGTGGTGACAGGTGGTATGCGGGAAACCCTGCCAAAGTGTCGACACCCTGTCGCAAATTTTTGAGGTTTGTTTGATGCCGCCTGTGGGTGGACCCTCGCCGATGACGATGGGCGGCCCGATGCCGCCAAACGCATCAATGCCGAAGTCGCCGTTTGCTGGACCCACGGGTCCAGGCACGTCGCCGGCGCTCTCTCCAGGTCAAGGCGCGGGACACGAAGCAGCCGCGATGGCTGACATCAAGAGCGTGATTCCAACGCTGCTCAAGGCGGTCAATGCGTTTCCGGTGGGCGACAAGCGGCGACAGGCGCTGATGCAGTCGATCACGCGCTTGGAAGCAAACTTCGGCAAGTCATCTGATGATGACATCATGCCGGCGGCAGCGCAGCGCACGGCTGCAGCAGCAAAGCCCGGCATGGGGCTCTCGGGTCACAACATGCCGCCACCCGGCATGGCCCTTGGTGGACCTTCGCCGATGGGCGGCGCTCCGCCTGGTGGTGGCGGTGGTGGCGGAATGGCCGCGATGTTGGGAGGTGGAACATGAGCGACTACAACTATTTGAAGCCGAAGGTCGCCGTCGGTAACCTCGGTGAGCGCAAAAAAAAGAACGGCATGTTTCAGAACGTGCCGCCCTATCCCGAGCTCGGTGGCTTCTCGTCTGCCTCCAAGGTGCCGGAGCGACAGCGGCCGCTGGCGCTGGAGAAGGGCGACCTGGTACGTAAGGGCAAGCCGGTATGACCAGAAAGGTCAAAGCCAAGGATCGCCGCGATGTCGACCGCGGGCGCGGTTTCTTTGAAACCTCCTCGCCGTTCGAGACCTTCGATCCGGGCGGCGAGAAGCCCAAGAGCTTCGGCGGTCTGACCGATCACCAGCCGCTAAAGTCGCTCGGTGGCTACATCGGCGGCAAGGAGATCATGGGGCGGCTCGATCCGGAGCAATACGACAACCCGCGCGGCTATCCGGGCATGTCGCTGATCACCACCGGCACCGAGAAATCCAAGCTCAACGGTACAGAAACGCATTCCATCATGCACCACATGGAGGGGAGCGCGAACCTCGCTTCGACATCCGGCGATCGGCGCTCCGCCAAAAAGAAGGGAGCCGACTGATGCCGCTTCACCCGCAGACCGCCGCGGCGATGGGCAACCTCCTGCACAAGCTCGCCGGCCACCCAAAGACCCGCGCTGCCACATTGGGATTAATCAAGCAGGTTGAGCCCGGCTACCGGCTCCCCGCCGATGTCGCAATCGCCGATTCAGAGGCGCGCATGCGCGCCGAATTCCAGAAGGGCAAGGACACCGAGCGAGACGAGAGGGCCGCGCGCACGCGCGCCAACCAGCGCAAGAAGCTGGTCGATTCGCACGGCGAAGACGTGGTCAAGGAGATCGAGGAAAAGATCGTCAAGAAGTATCCGACCATCGATCTCGAGGACGCCGCCAAGCTGTATGCGTCCGAGGACGGTCCAGCGCGGCCATCGAGCTCGCGGCCGGAATCACGCCCAGGTTCACTCTGGGAGTTCCCGGATATTCCGGGGCTTTTGCAGAATCCCGACAAGGCAGCTCAGAACGCCGCTTACACGGTGATCGATGAGCTGCGGGGACGCGGTTAAGGGAGCTGACACATGCCGCAATTCGGCCAGGGCATTATTCCTGCCCAAGGTGCTATCGCCGCCGAGCTTGCGGCTGTCACCCGCCGCGCGTTCCTGCCCAAGGTCTTCGTGCAACTATGGAAGTCGACGCCGTGGATGGCGGCGATGCTGTCGCACGCGATGGTCGCCTCTGGCGGCTTGTCGCCGATCACGGTGCCCCTGCAGGGCAATCCGATGGTCACCATTCAGAACGTCGGCTACGACGGCTCGTTCAATCAGCCCGGCACCACGCCTGGCCTGCAGAACGCCGAATTCAATCTCAAGGGCTACCTGACCGCTATCCCGTTCCTGGGTTTTGAAGGCCTGGTGCAGTTGGATTATTCGGTGGTGCCGCTGATCGAAGCGCGCATGAACGACGCCACCAACGTGACGCTCGATCGCTTCTCCGGCGACATGTACACCAACATCGCCAACCTACAATCAATGATCGGGCTGCCGGCCGCCGTCGACGACGGCACCTTTGCTGCCACCTACGGCGGCATCAACCGGCCCAACAACACGTTCTGGAAGTCCACCTACGTCCACAACGGCGCTCCCGTTGTCCCCACTCGCAACCTGATGCTCCAGTATATCGCCCAGGTCATGAAGGTGACGGGCGAGATCCCGAAGATGGGACTCATGGGTGTAGGGACCTGGACCAACCTCGCACAGGATTTCACCCCGAATGAACGCTACGTCGTCACGCCCAGCCAACCCTTCGGAGAAGGTAAGGTAGAGGCGCTGTTCCGAGCTCTTGACGTCGCCGGTGTACCCTTCTACCCGGACCCGTATTGCCCGGAGGGGACGCTCTATCTTCTCAACACTGACTACCTTTCGCTCTATGTCCATGAGCGCGCCTCCTTCTATTTCACGGGTTTCGAGTCGACGCTGGCGAACGGGCAGTTCGGCTACATCGGCGCGCTATTGACGCTGCTCGAGATGGTCGACGTCAAGTGCAAAGCCCACGGCAAGTTCGATGGGCTGCAATTCTTGAACATTTGAGCGAGGACATGCCATGAGGCTCGGCGGCCCCTTCCCCTTCAATCCGGCCGGCTCATTCCCGGTATCACTCGGCGGCGGGCAATATTTCTACATCCCGCCCGGCAATTGGCTGGTCTCCACCGGCGGGCAAAGCGTCATCCAGTGGTGGGACCCGGTGCTGTCGACCTGGCGCAACATCTGCCCGGCGCCGACGCCGGGCGCGGCGCTGTCGACCGACGGTTACAATTATCGCCTGATCAACATGTCTGGCGTGGTGCAGGGCGCGGCCATCACCAACGCCGGCTCCGGCGGCGTCAACGGCATCGGACCGACGCAGACCGGCACCTCGGTGTCGTTCGCCGCTCCCGGCGGCAATGGTCAGACCGCCAAGGGCTACGCCATCATCGGCGGCTCGCTGCCGGCGCTGTCGATCGCCCAGGCCGGCTCCGGCTTCGTGGTGCCGCCGTTGATCCTGATCGACCAGCCGCCACTTGGCGGCATTCAGGCGACCGCGGTTGCCACCATCACTGCCGCCGGCGCTCTGGCTTCGGTCACCTTGGTCAACCCCGGCGCTGGCTACACGGTGCTGCCGAATGTTTATGTCATCCCGCAGTTCCTCGATTATCCGGGCCAGCTGGCGCTGCCGTACACGGTCCCGGTTTCGCCGACGCCGATCGCTCCCAACTTCCCGCCCGGCCAGATCGCCATCGGGCCCGGTGGCACCTCGTTCGCCGGTGTCATCCCGCAGAACTTTGCCCAAGGTCTGCAGGCCTCGTCCCCATCCACCGCCGGTGCTCTGGTCACCTTCGGGGCCGGCGTGCTGGCTGGCTCCGGCACCCTCACTGGCCTGGTGGTGTTCGATTACGGATCAGGCTATTCCACCGTTCCGGCCATCACCTTCGCGGGCGGCACGCTGGCCGGCGGTGTCGCCGCCACCTCGCTCATGTCTTGGGCGCTGGTATCGGCCACGCAAACCGCCGGCGCCGCCTTCACGGTCGGCAACCCGATCAAATCGACGCTCGGCTACTTCTTCTCTGGAGCCAACGCTCAGCGTATCGTCAACAACGACTATATGCAGCCGCGCGAGGTCTCCGGCGTGGTGACCAACGCCAACGGAGCGTTCAATATCGAAGATCCCGGCTTCGGCTTCCAGATCGCGCTCACCTCGCCGAACCTGGGCGAAGTGGTCAACGGCACCACGGCGCCGACCACAGCCGGTACCTACACCATCGTCATGGGTGGCATCAACGATACGTCGCTGCTACAAGCCTTTGTCAACGAGTAACCCCAAAAGGGCATTCACGCCCGTCTTCGCGAGCTTGAAATGAAGCAGTGGGCAGGCAAGGAGGCACTGGTCGATCGGGTCGCGCAAGCCTGGCGCGATGCCTATGCGACCGCTCCGCGCTCGAGCAACGAGCATCTGGAGGCCGGCAAGTTCCTGGCCATGCTGAATGCGGTGTTGCCGCTCGAGGAAATCTTCCCCGACGCGGCCGACATGGCGCATCCGGCGCCGCCGGCGCCAGAACAGGACCCGGTTGCGTTGCCGTCGCCGGAAATGGTAGCCGAGGTCCAGGAGCAGGGGCCAGCAGAGCAGGTGCAGGAGCCGGCACCCTCTGCGCCAGCCAGGATACCGCTCGCCGAGGTGGATTATGCAGACCATTCAGGATGAGGCCAACGACGAACCGCAGGTGATGCACGTTCGTGTCATCAACCTCAACGATTTCGACATTCGCGACATGTTCAACGGCGTGCCGTTCGTCTTCAAGGCAGGCGGGCGCGAGCCGAAGAACATTCCGATCGATGCCGCCAACCACATCTTCGGCTGGTTCCCGGCCTACCGGGACGCGCAAGGCGATCTGCGTGAGCCCGACCCGGTCGAGATGAAACGCCACATCATGCGCCGCTGGGGCTGGAACACGCCCGACATGGTGCAGGGCGATCGCGGGCAGCTGTTTTACGAGAACATCAAGCTGCAGCCGATCATGTACCGCATGGTGCCGATCGAGGTGGACGCAGAAGGGCAGCCGATGCGCAACGGTGGGCGGGCGCCGAAGACCAACAAGTTGATGGACGCCGCCGAGCGGGCGTTGTCGTGAATATGGATGCTGCTTTCGGACTATATCAATCAGGTGCAGCAGCTCGTGCACGACACGAGCCAATTGGATTATTCGACCACTGACCTGACCTTCTTCATCAACGAAGCCCGTAAGCAGGTAGCGCGCGATTTCTGGTGCGTGCGCCAGTACATCATCAATCTTAGCCTGATTATAGGACAAGAAACCTACCCGATCACATCGGGGGTGGGTGGGGCAAGGGTGACGGCGGGTGGGGTCTATTCGGCTCCACCCACCGTCACCTTCGGGCCACCACCGGCCGGCGGCGTGCAGGCGACCGGAGTGGCCATCATGGGCGGCACCGGCTCGGCGCAGTTCGTGCAGCAGATCGGCATGACCAATTGGGGTCTCGGCTATGCGGCGGCGCCGACGGTGACGTTTGGCGCCGGTGCGGCAGCAGCCACCGCCACCGCCATGTTGAACGTGTTGGACATATATACGATTTCTTATTTGTCTGGTGTGCGTCGCGCCATGCTGAATTGGTCGCCGTTCGCTCACTTCAACGCCATCTACCGCATGAACACCACCAACTCAGGACCACCAGGAATGTGGTCCGGCTACAACGAGCAAAATCTCTTCTACATCTTCCCGGCGGTGCCAGATCAGAACTATCCGCTCGAGATCGACGCCTACGTGCTGCCGTTTCTTTTGGTCAACCCCACGGATTCAGATACGCAAGTCAACCCGCCGGCGGATGACGTCGTGCAATGGTGGGCGGCGCATCTGGCGCTGCTCAAGTCGCAGAATTTCGAGCAGGCGGAATACTACGCCAAAAAATACGATGCGCAGGCGAAGAAGGTCGGGCTGTCGCGCTTCGCTCCGCGGCGACCTAACATCTACCAAAATGTCTGGCGCCGCGTGCAAAGGGGGTACTGATGCCTCCAGGACGCGATATCTCCGCCCTACAAAAGTCGACGCTGAAATACATCGTTTTCGCCGGCTTTGAGACGATGGACACGCAGCAGTCGCGCGAGGCGCTGCCCAACAATCGCCTGGCCTGGTGCGAAAACCTGCAGATCGTCGGCCCCAATCAGCTGGCCTGCACCAACGGGCCAATGCCGCCGATCGTCCTGATCACCGGCGAGATCATCACGGCGCAGTTCTTCGCCAACTTCACCCCGCCGCAAGGCGTCAACACCGACTTCATCATCTCGTTCTGCCAATCCGGTGCCGCCTATCAGACGGTGGTGGCGACCGGGGTGACCACCAAATTTGCGCTCGCCGGGACGTTTTCGACGCAGCCGGATATGACGGTGTGGTCATCGCAGCGGCTGCTGATCGCCGATCCGATCGCCGGCTATTGCACCTGGGACGGCCACGTGTTCGTGCAGACGGGCGGCGTGTCGCCAAACTTTGTGATCACTAATGGAGGATCAGGCTATGGAGCTCCCCCCTCCGTCACCATTTCCGGCGGCTCCGGAACCGGAGCGACCGCCCATTCCGTCCTCACTGGGGGCGTCGTTACATCCGTGGTTCTCGATACGCCGGGAACAGGATTTAAAGCCGGGGATACCCTCACCGTCACCTTCGGCAGCGGCACAGCTGCTGCGACAGCTATCGTATGGCCAATCTTTAGCCTCACGCCAACAACACTTGCTGTCTACGCTGGGCGCGTTTGGCTGGCGGGCTCGCGCGTCCTTACCTGGACGGGAACAGCAGGCTTTGATGACGCGAAAGCGGCGAATGCTGCGGGGTCGACGACAATCACAGACGCCGACCTTGTCCACCAAATAACCGCGCTGCGCTCGCTCAACAACTTCCTTTACATCTTCGCCGACAACTCGATCAAGCAGATCGGCACCGTCACCGTTTCCGGCTCGGTCACCATCTTCAACATCGTCACCTTGTCCTCGGATCAGGGGACGATCTTCCCGCGCGCCATCGTCTCCTACAATCGGCTGATCCTGTTCGCCAATAAGGTCGGGGTCTATGCCATCCTTGGCGCCTCGGTGGAGAAGATTTCCGACCAGATGGACGGCATCTTCTCCACCCTCGATACGTCGCAGCCGCTGCAGGCTGGCGTCACCGACATGCACACGGCGCTGCATACATTCTTGTTGCTGGTGCGCTACAAGGACCCGATCGCCGGCATCACCCGATCGCTGATCCTTTGCTTCTACAAGAACCGTTGGTTTGTCGCCAACCAAGGCAACGGCCTCACCACCATCTGCACTGTGCCGATCTCCAACACGATCGAGACCTTCTCCTCCTCCGGCAATGACGTCACCCAGCTGTTTCAGTCGACCTCGCTGGTGCCGATCATCCTGCGCATGTCACTATCGGCAAACAACGATATCGTCACCGGCAAGAAGGGCCTGCGGGTGGCGGTGGCGATGAATGCCTCGACCTTGAGCACGCTCAATGGCACCGCCGACTCGGAAAATCTCAACCCTGGTCTGCCGTTCGGCATCTCCACGGCGCAGACGATCGTGTGGCAGAACAATTCCGGCCAGGTCATCACCTGGCGCAACAATGCGCTGCAGACCATCACCTGGGCGGCGACGGGATTTCAGTACACGCGCGCAAAGATCGATTCGCGTGGCGTGTTTCTCGGCGTCACCTTGAGCGGCCTGTTCGCTGGCGGCAGCGGCGGCGGCGGCACCCCCGGCAACGCCGCCGGCTTCATCATCAATTCCGTTGTGCTAGAGTATCAGGACGTGACCGATCTGACCGGCAGGATGAATGCTTAAATGGCGATTTTCTTTCATTCAACAGTGCTGCCGCACGATCCGGCCGGCTTCTCTATCTGGCTGCAGGAGCATTACCTGGAACACGCCCAGTTCGTGCTGATTTTTCAACTACAGACAATTCCGATCTTCATTCCGGACTACAATTTCGCTCTCTGGGGGGAGGAGAAGATCGTGCAAAGCGCTTGGCTCGAGTCGCATCAGACGGCGCACCAGGCGCTGCGCACGTTCACCGGGGTTTCCGGCATCGACCTTGCCGACGTCGACCTGACCAAGGATGATCAATGGTTCGAATGGATGGACGATCACGCGGAAGAACACTCGCTGCTGCGGACAGCACTGGGGATCGCAAATTGAACGAGGTAAAATTCTCCGTCGAGATGCTGCGGCCTGGTCTCATCCCGGCGTGGATGATCAATGATCATTTCCAGGAGAACGCCAAGCACCGCAACGTGTTTGAACGGGTCGATCCTGATTGGGACTACTACGCTGAGATTCAGCGCAAGGGCGAACTGGTGATGGTCATCGCTCGCGACGAAAAAACCCTGGAGCTGGTCGGCTATATCGCGCTGGTGCTGCGCCCACACCCGCATTATCGGACAGTCAAAGTCGCTGTCGATGATCTGCATTATCTGCTACCGTCGCGGCGCGGCCTCGGTGCCGGCAAGCGCATGCTGCAATACGCGGAAAGCGCGGCGCGAGAAGCCGGCGCCCAGGTTTTCTCGATGCGGCACAAGGCGGCGCAGGATCATGGCCACATCTTCCGCGCGCTGGGCTACGAGCTGACCGACATGGTCTACACCAAGGATATTCGCAATGCTGAACCGCCTCTTGGATAGCGAGCTGTTCCCGCGCTGGAAGGATTACGAGCGTTCCGCGCCCTGGCTCTGCTCGAGCGATGACGGCGACGATGACGGCGGTGGGGGCGGTGGCGACGATGATGGTGGTGGCGGGGGAGACGACGGCGGCGGTGGTGACGACGGTCGCGGTGATGGCCGCGGTGATTCCGGCGGTGGCGGTGGCGATTCCGGTGCGGGTGGTGGAGGTGGTGGCGGCGATAGCGGCGCCGGTGGGGGTGGCGGGGGTGGTGGTGGAGATTCCGGGGGTGGGGGCGGCGGAGGAGGAGGCGGCGATACTGGCGGCGGCGGGGGGGCTGACGGAGCCAGTGCCGATGATGGTGGTGGCGACCCGACCGGCGGCAATCAAGATCCAGGCGGCGGTGGCGGTGGCGGCGCTGATACGGCAGCTGGCGGGGCCGACACTGGGGCTGGTGATACCGGCCCCGGCGCGTTCGCCGACGGGCCTGGTGGCTCACCCGCAGCCGCAGCCAGCGAGGGTGGCGGCATCACCGGGGACGTGGCCGGTGCGCTCGACAATGCCAGCACCGGGCAGGACATCGCGCTGGCTGCCGGTTCCAGCCCGGCCGCGGCCGCCGATGCGGCTGGGCTTCCGGGTGGCGTAACTTCAGCGCAGGAGGAGCTTTCCGGGCAAAACCAGGTGGCCGCCGCGCTCGACGCCGGCAGCCCGCAGACCGCTGCGCTCACCTCGCCCGGCCAAGCCTTTGGTGGCCAGCCCGGCTTGGACCCGAGCGGCCCGGCGATTGATCCGGCTACCGGGGCGCCAACGGCCTGGTCGGGCTTCGGCGGCTTTTCCGCCAACACCCCCTCTGGCCCCAGCTACAACGTCGGGGTCGGCACCGGCAATCCGATGGATACGATCGCGGGCCAGATCGGCACCGCGCAGGCGGCCAATCCGGGCGCGTTTGGTGGGCAGCCTGGGCAGTTCTCCGGGCCGATGACGCAGGGGGACATCAACAACGCGCTGCAGCCTGGCCTCAACGGCGCGCAGCCGATGACCGGTCCGGACAGCTTCTTCGATCCTGGATTTGCTCCTCCGGGACAGCAACAGCCACAAGGGGCCGCTCCGGTGGGTGGCTTGCAGGTGGCGACCGCCGGCAATATTGGCGATGTTCTCGGCATCGAGAACCCGAACGCGCCGGCGCCAGCCACAGCCGCGCCCGGCAGCTTCAACGAGCAGCTGGCGACGATACCAGGCGCCTTCAACACCACCGGCGACATGCCCAACGCCATGCCGGTCGGCAGCGCGCCGTTTGGAGCTCAACCCGGCGGCCCACCTGGCGTCGTGGACGCCTCCGGGCCGCCGGCCTGGGCGCAGAACACGCCCGCGAGCGGCACGATCTCCAACGCCGGCACCTCGGTTGCGGCTGCGCTCGCCAACGCGCCCGGCCCCGGCAATAACATGGGGGGCGTGCCGGCCACTGAAAATCCAACGTCAGTGCAGACCCAATCGTTCACGGCACCGAGCGTGGCCGAAGGGCAGCCGCTCACCGCGCAAGATCTGCCGGCGAACCGCCAGCAGAACCAGGAGAGCGACCCGCTCGCAACTCAAGCCGCCCCCAGCACGCCGGCGCCTGGCCCGTCCGGCCCGGTGGGACCTGACGTGGTCTCCAACCCGCCTAACGAAGGCGTTGGCACCTCCACCACCCCGGATGTGCTGGCGGCGCTCAACAGTGCCGGCTCGCCCGACGGCGGGGGTGGCACCACGCCCACTTCAGGCGGGCCCCCTCCGGTCAGCCCGCAAAGCATCGTTACGCCCATCCCCCCGGTCGGCACGCCGCCCGGCACTCCCCCGGCAGGAACACCATCTCCGTTCCTGAGCCCGTTTTCTGGGGACGGGGGGAACTTCAACCCGGAACAAGGGCTGTTCGGCAACTCCGGCCACCCTGGCGGTGGCACCAACGAGGTGATCTCAGGAACGTCGTTGCCGGGCGGGGTGCAGGGACCGGTGCCTATCCTGGGACCCGCCACCGACCCGAATGGAGCCGCTGGGGGCAATTTTAACGCCAACGAGGGCATGTTTGCTGCCCTCAACAATGCGGTCGATACCTTGCCGCCGGGCAACATCAATCCCAACGAGGGGATAGGCTGACATGGCCTTCGATCTCGGTATTGGCGCTCTCGACCTCGGCAGCCTGTTCTTTGGCGGCGGCGAGGTGGCGGCCGACATCGGCGGCGCCGTTGGGGCGGACCTTGGTGCTGCGGCCGGTGCCGGCGCTCTGGACATTGGAGCGGCCGCGGATGCCGGCCTGGCCGCCGGTGCCCTAGGCGGGCTGGCCGATACCGGTGAATTCGCGGCCGGCGAGCTCGCGGCCGGGACTGCGGCCGATATCGGCGCCACCGCTGCCCCGGAGCTGACCAGCCTGGGGACCGCGGATCTCGGCGCCGCGCTTCCGGCCGGCGATGCGTTGGCAAATATCCCGGCGGATGTCGGTATCGCGGCTGAGGCCGACCTGGGGACCAGCGTCGGCGGTGGAGGGGTCGCCAACGCCCTGGACTTCGCGCCCACGCCCGCGGATGCGGCCGCCACTACGCAGGGGCTGGGCTCGGCAGCCTCACCAGGGACGTCCGCAGGCATCTCCGCCGGGCCTTCTGCGGCCAATGTCGGGGCGGTGTCCTCGCCGATCTCCGATCTGGCCACCGGCCCGGAAAACCTCAATGCGGCGCTCGGCACCACCGAGGCTACCGCGCCGGCGGAGGCGACCAGCGCCGAGACCGCGCTCGGCGGCTCGCCGATGTCGGAAGTGGCGGCCAGCGCCAACGCGCCGGCGATCGGCCAGCTGGGCGCTGAGGGCGGGCTTTCCACCGACGCCCAGGTGGCCCTGGCGCAGGCCGGCGGCGCTTCCGCTGCGGCAGCTCCGTCAGCGGTCGATAGCGCCATTTCCGGTCTCGGCAGCGTCGGCAGCAAGGTCGGCAGCATTGCCTCCAATCCGCTGGCGCAGCTCGCCATTCCGGGCGCGCTTCTGGGCTATAACCTGCTCAAGGGGCCGGCACCGATCCCACCACAAGCCAACCAGGCCATCGGCAATGCGCAAGCAAATCTGCAGCAGCTACAGGGCGAAGCCACGAAAAATCTTCCGCTCTTTCAGCAGACGGCGGCGACAGACCTCAATCTTGCGAACTCTTTTCAAATTAGCCCGGCTCAGGCAGCCTCGATCGATGTTTGGAAGCAGAATCAATACAACGCGCTGAGGCAACAGATCGCCAACCAGAATCCTGGTTCGCCGAACGTGGAGACGTCATCCGAGTGGGTGCAGGGCAAGAATCAGATCGACCAGCAGGCGCTGGCGCAGCAGACGCAGATGGTCAACCAGCTGATCTCGACCGCTTTCCAGGCGGCTACCGCTGCCAACGCGGCTGTATCGACATCAGCGAATGTCTCTGCGCAGTTCGATTCCTTGCTCATGCAGGCAGCACAGCTTCAAGTTCAACAGGACACCAACTTCCAGAATGCTGTTGGGTCCGCCCTGCAGGCGTTTGGACTTATCGCTGGTCTTGGGGCCAGTAAGCTGGCCGCCAACAACAACGTGCCGGCGGCAGCAGCCGCATAAGGTGAAACATGGCCGACGCCGACACGCAGACGTTCGATGAGCGCGCGGGGACGATGTTCGATAATCCTGCGCCGGCGGGCTTGCCGGAGTGGATGCAGGGAGCAACCGCCGCCCCACCGTCGCTTTCTGATAACCCGGCAGGCTCGGGGGGAGGCGGTGGGGGTGGCGGCAGCAATCTGCTGACCGATCCGGTGCTGCAGAGCCTACAGCACGCCGGCGAAGGACTGATGCAAGGCGAGCGCGCTAACACCGCCAAGATGGTGGGCCAGCTCGATGCCTCGGCCAAGGACATCAACAGCGTGCCGGTGCCGCAGCTCGGCAAATCACCCGAGGCGCCCAAGGCGCAGCTCGGCCAGGGCGTGATGGAATACATGCAATTCGCTTCGGTGCTGGCGGCCGTTGCCGGCGGGCTGGCGCGCAATAACGCCACCGTGGCGCTCACTGCCTTTGCCGGCGCCGTCAAGGGCTTCACCGAAGGCAAGAAGGAGGTGTTTCAAAGCAAGATCGAGGAGTGGAAGGCTGCGTCCGAGCAGATGAAGGCCGACAACCAGGCCAAGCTAGATCAGTATGAGCTGATCCTCAAGAACAAGAAAATGTCGATGGATATGAAGCTGGCTTCTATGAAGCTGGTGGCCACGCAGTATTCAGACGAGATCACCTACAATCTTGCCGAACAGAAGAACTACACGCAGCTCGCCATGCTCAACGAGCGCGAGAAGCAGATGCAGCACAACATGAACAACGCTGATGAGCGCCTGCGCCAAGGCGCTACAAATATCCAAATGAAGGTGCAGCAGCAGGAAGACCTGGTCAACAACGCTAATGCGGAGGCTGATATGGTCGAGAGCGGCTTGGCGCCACCAACGCCAGCTAATCTCGGCAAGTACCGCGCCAACCAATACGTGATGAAGAAGCTCAACAAGGACAAGTTCGATCTTTCCAAGGCGCAGCTCGAATGGGCTGCCGCCACCAAGCAGATACAGTCTCTGTATGGGCCGCAGCTCACCCGCTTCAAGGCCACGGCCACGTCGGTGGTCAACACCATCGACGAAGTAAAGGCGTTGTCCGAGCAATTGAAGCAAAGCGGCGTGCCGCTGCTCAACAAAGCTGAATTGGCAAGCGTGATGCAAAGCAGGGGAAACAGCCCGGAAGGTCAGCTTGCCACCCGTTACTTGACCGCGGTCAATACGCTAAGGAAGAGTTCGCCACCTTGGCGCAGGGCGGCTATGCGCCAACCGAATCTGTATGGGCTCTGACCAACCAGCAGATCGACCAAAACTATGGCGTCAATCAAATGAACGCCTCGCTGTCGGAAATACAGCGCCTGGTGCGCTACCGCATGAGCGCCTTCGAGCAGTTGGACCCGTTGCACAAGCAGATCGGTGGCAGCTCTGCCGCCCCCGATGCTCCGGCGGCTCCAGCCGGTGGTGGTGCAGGCGGCTCCGGTGTGGATGATGCCATGAAGCGATTGGGGCTTTAAATGGCCGACGCCGATTTCAATGCGCAGCGCGCCCGCGACCTGGAGACGGTCTACCAGGCCGGTAAGCTGCCGGCGGAGCTCAAGGCGGATTACGAGAAGGTGCGGCCGCATTTGCAGGAGCGCCTGGCGGACGAGGACCGCACCCTGCCGAGCGCCATTGGTGAGGCAGTCACCAATATTCCGGGCAGCGGCGCTGAATTCGTCAAGGACACCACGCAGCTGGCCACCCACATGGGGTCAACCCTGGAGGCGGTGGAAGCGCTCGGCTCCGGCATGGCCGAAAAGCTGACCCGGGCCATGATCGGTGGACCGCAGGGCGCCGACGAGAAGTACGCCGATGCCGCCTGGAGCATGCTCAAGGACCGCTACGGCAGCTGGAAGAATGTCAAGAAGACGCTGGCCAAGGACCCGGTTGGCTTCCTGGCTGACGCCTCGGTGATGCTGGGCGGGGCCGGTGCCGGCTTGCGCGAGGGCGAGCAGCTGGCAGGCGCAGCAAGCCGGGTCGGGCGGGCTGCCGGAACCGCGGCGGGTGGTCTCGAGACTGCGGCGCGCGCCACCGATCCGGTCGCTCTTGGTGCCAAGGCGCTCAAGCCGGCTGGGCATGTGGCTTCCGAGATCATCGGCGGACCGGTGACCAATGTGGGCGGCGAGGCGGTGCGGCGCGCGGCCACTTCTGGCTATGCTGGCGGGCAAACCGGGGCGGATTTCCGCGCCAACATGCGCGGGCAGACCAACATCAAGGATGTGGTCGACAAGGCGCGCAATGCCACCTCGAATATCTCCGCCATGCAGAAGTTCGAATATGCGCGCGACATCCGGCGGCTCAACCAGAGCCCGGTGGCGCTGGCCTGGACCGACGTTGACAGCGCGCTCAGCGACATTGATGACGTCTCGACCTATAGCGGTCGCTCCGGCATGGGGCCGACGCAAGTCATCAGCGCCGAAACCGAAGCGGTGCGCGATGAGATTAACGACATCGTCGATCATTGGAAGAAGCTGCCGCCGTCGCAGTTCCACACGGTCGAGGGCTTCGACATTCTCAAGAAGAAGATCGGCGAGATCACCGCCACCCCCGGCACCTCCGCTGAAAAGGTGAAGACAATGGCCTACGACGCCATTCGCTCCACCATCATCCGGCAGGACCCGGAATACGCCAGAATCATGCGTTCCTACGAGGAGGCCGCCGGCCTGCTCGATGAGCTGCGGCGCACCATGAGCATGGGCAAGAACGCCACCACCGACACGGCCATGCGCAAGCTGCTGTCGGCGCTGCGCAACAACGTCAACACCAATTTCGGCCGCCGCCAGGAGCTTGCCCAGCGCTTGACGCAAGCCGGCGCTCCCAACCTGATGGAGGAGCTGTCCGGCCTGTCGATGAGCGGGATGATGCCGCACGGTATGGCGCGGCTGTTCATGACCGGCGAGGCCGGCGGGCTGTTGCTGTTCAACCACCCCTACCTCATTCCCCTGATGGCGGCGCACTCGCCGCGCATCACCGCGGAGGCACTGCACGGTGCCGGGCGAGTGGTCGGCGCCATGAAGCCGTTGCGCCGGTTGGCGCCGGCGGCGTTCCAGGCCGGCCGGCAGAAGGAGGAGCAGCAACGGCGCGGCCTGCGTCCACCCGACGCCGCATCAGCAGCCGAAATGCTTGATAACCCATCAGGAATAGACCTTGACCAAGCCAATCCGTGATCGGTTGCTGGTCAAGGTGGAACAGGAGGTGATGGCGCTGCTCGAAAACAAGAAGCTGACGCCTGGCGAGCGCCTTAAAGCTATCGAGGTAGGGGCCAAGGTGCTAATGATCCGCCACAAGCTCGAGGATGGTGGCGACAAGGACGGGAGCTTCTTCAAGAAATGACCGATGCGCTTCCCGAAGGCATCAAGGAGGAGGATCTGGTCGACGGCCCCAAGGTCGTGCATCTGGCATCCGGACGGGGGTCTTTCGTGGCCGAAGAGATCAAGGGAACGGCGCCTATCGGCCCCCAGGTTATGATCCAGCCTATCCCGCAGCCGGCGCCGGCGGTGCCGCTGCCTCCCCTGCCTGTCTCTGGAGCGGCTGCCAAAAAGGACTATCCTGCGGTCATCGAGGCGGCGCTGGACGTGCTTTCGGCCCGCCTGCTCGGTCTGATCGCGCTGATTACCGCGTGCCTGATCTGGGCGGGAGTGATCTGGGACCCGGAAATCCACCGCATCATCGCCGCCGGCGTGTTTTCGGCTTCCGTGTTTTGGCCGATGATGCTGATCTACTGGAAAGCCGGCATGACCGGAGGAGGTTAAAATGAACGATCGTAAATGGTGGCTCGTTCTTTCTGGGATGCTTTTCTCGGTTGGCTGCGGCTTCTTGGCTGCGACGTATGACGGGCCTCACGTCATCAAGTCGGCCCATGCGCAGCCAACCGGCCTTGGCCCTAACGCGACCAGCGTGGCGCTCTCGACCACTTCGGCGCAGGTGTTGGGGACTAACCCAACTCGACATGGTCTTACGATCTGCAATCCGTCGGCCATTGTCGAGTACTTCGCACCCTCTCCTGTCGTTCCGCTAACGGCTGGAGGTGTCGGAGTTGGTTTGCCGGCGATCGCTTCTGGGGTCACCAGCTGCTATTCGTATCCGATCGGCCTCAACAGCGGCATCGGTCAGGCGATCAACGCAGTTTCTGCATCAGCTACGCCGAACATCACGCTTTTGGAGTTCCCATGAGCGTCGGTTTCAATCCACAGAGTTACGCTGATTTCGTAACCACGGCTCACTCGATCACAGAGAAGGGGCGAGTTTTCTACTGGACGAACGGAACGTCAGCCACGAGATTGGTGTTTGTTGCGAATAGTTTTAATTTTCTGATGAACATCGACCTGACAACTGGTCTGCCGTCTTCGTTTTCGACAGACTTTCCGTCTGCCATCCAATTGACGGTAGACTTTCCGCCCTGGTTCCTTGGATGATCCGCGAAGTCCATATACGCAACGTCAAGACCGGCAACGTTCGCGTTGTCGATTATCATGTGCCACACCCGAAAGATCCGCCTGCCGTGCAGGTGATGCACGACAAGCAAAAGCCCATCCCGCATGTCATCTTCGACATTGGTGACGATGAGGAAGTTGTTGAAACACAAGACGAAAGGAAATCGTGATGCCGATGAAATATTTTTGGGGAACTGTTGGTTTCTGGACCGCGGTGCTGGCGGTGTCGTGGATGCTCAAGCCGCTCGAGCACAGCATGAATGTCGGCGCCGCGCCGATAACGATCCAGGAGAGCAAGGGCGATTCCGACGGGATGAGCTTCGCCAAGCATCTGGAGCTCAATCCGGAGATGTTCCAGGGCGCCATGCCCGAGGACCAGCCTGACATCGGCAAGCAACGCGATTTGAAAGGGGGTGTGCTGGGCGATCCTACGACCGTCCACACGCTGCTGTTTCTCAAAGCAGGCGATGGGGGGCGGTCCGGTCGACCGGCCGACTGATGCCGCTCCACTCCGGCAAGTCACAACCGACGATCAGCCGAAACATCTCGGAGATGACACGCGCCGGCCACCCAAGAAATCAAGCCATCGCCGCCGCCATGCGAAAAGCCGGAAAATCGAAAAGGGGACGCCGGCATCGCCGGGGCAGGAGGTAACCAATGTCCGCGCGTCTGGGGACACCGATCGAGGCCAATCGAGCGACGGCGGCAGTCGTAGCGGTCACCAACCCGACGGGAAATGCAGCAGTGCTGGTGCTGCCGACAACCCAGTGGTGTCTGCTGTGCGCGCTGTTTTTCCAGTGGGTGGCAAGTGCGTCAGCGGGTAACCGCACCATCAGCGTTCTGGTGAAGGATGCCAACAATCTGGTGCTGTGGCAGACCACGATTGCCACGGCGCTGGTCGCCTCCACCACGCTCAATGGCTATCTCGGCGGAGCGGTGCCGCTGTCCAATAATGCCGGCCCGCCGATCACCTTCTATTCGCCGATCCCGCTGGAGTTTCCGATTCCTCCGGGGTGCACCGTGGAGGTGATCGACAACGCCGCGATCTCCACTACTGACACCTGCCAGATCAACGCCGTTCTCGTGAGCTGATCCGTGGCCTGGCCTAATCCGCCATATCCGTTCGGCAACGCCACATCGCCGGAGCCGATGTCGGCTCTCGACACGATGTTCAATCAAACGGCGGCGCAGATCTCCATTCCATGCTCTGCGGTCGGCACCAATGCCATCTCGCTGACGCCGCTGGTCAATTGTCCGGCGCTCTCTTCCTACAATGAGCTTGGCGGTTATCGCTTCCGCGCCATCGTCACCTCAACCGGGCCAGTGACCGCACAATACAACGGCCTTGGCTTCCTCACCGTCTATCACGCCGATGGCGTCACCCAGGTGTCCACCGGCGATCTCGTCATCGGCGCCCAGTACATCCTCACTTTCAGCCAGGCGCTCAACGGCGGCCTTGGCGGCTTCTTTCTTGAATCGCCATCAGCTCCGGTGACCGCTGGAAACACCTGGTACCAACCCGGCGGACGGCTGACACTCCAGTCAGCAACGCCGGTGATGTTTTCCACCCAAGTTGCCCCGCAGACGCTTTATTACGCCCCTTACGTTCATCCGTTTGTGCCGATCTACAACGGCTCAAACATTCAGATGTACCAGTTCACATCGTCGCTTTCGGATCAGGTTGGCCTTTCGATTGCGATGGCTGGGAACGTCAACTTTCCAGCCAACACGCTTTATGATGTTTTTGCCTTTCTTTTGGCTGGCGTCCCGGCAATTGGCACGTTCCAGTGGACAAACACGACAACGCGCAACGTAAGTCTTGGTGTGTTTGGTGGTTTTTTGACCAATGCCGGAGCGCTGACAAACATCCGCTACGGGGCAGCTGGTGGATCAAATCAACTTGTTCCGGTCAACCAGGCTACGTTTCTCGGCACATTCGCCACTTCACCAACTAATGGTCAGGGATTTTACACATTCGGCTCAAGCGCTTCTGGCGGAGGCGCTGCAACTTTTTTCCTTTGCAACTACTACAACAAAATACTCCAGACCACGATTGTCACAGACACGGGTGCGTCTTATACATACAATTCAACAACTGTTCGCCAAGCAAGAGCCTCTGGCGGAAACAATATTCAGTTCATCCAATCTGATTCAGAGCGAGCAATCGTAGCCGTCTACAACAATGTCTCTCAGACGGCTGCGTCTGGCGGGAGCAGCCTTGCCACCGGCATAGGCGTTGGTGTGACCAATGCCTTCAATGCTCTCAGCCACTTAGAGGCAGCGACGGCCTTTGCCGTCATCGGCAGCGCCAGCGTCCCTTATCAGTTTTCGATAACCGGATTGGCTAACATCAATGCCGTAGAGCAGACGGACGGCTCTGTCTGTACTTTCGACACCCAGACAACCAATCAACTGATGGCATCGATATGGCTGTGATCAAAAACCTGACGGCGTTTCATGCCGCTATCGCTGCTTTGGCGCCAATCGACGGCGTTTCCGCCGACGGGACGATCCAATTCCAGGCCGCGGCGACGCCGGCGCAAATCGCGGCCGCGAATGCTGCGGCTGCTTCTTGGGTTGAGCCAGCCACTTCAACACAGCCTGATCTGTTGCTTCTAGTGTCAGAACTAGCGAGACTTGGAGTCCTACCAGCCGCCAGCGTCGCAGCTGTTCATAGACCGTCTCCTCCAGCCGCGCCGGCACCATCACTTGCAACCGCACCATTGGCTAAATCCATCACTCAGGCCTGAGCAAATCCTCGAGCGCACCACCGAGCTTTTCGCAGAGACCGGTCAGCGTCTCCGCCTCGATGTGCAGGCCAGGCACAGTTGTGTACGACACATACCAGACCTCAACCTCGTCATCCCAAGACACAGTTATCGTTATTGGTCGAGACGCTGCTGTGGCCATACGCCGATTCCATAGCCTAGCCGCAGGTGTTCGCCGCAGCCTTGCTTGGGCTCGCGCGGCGGATGAAACCCCAGCACGATCGGCATCGCCATTTGCTGCGGCGCTTTCTTGGGGTCAACAATGGCCGGCAGCGGCATCGGCTGCATTCCAACCATGATTGGCGTCGGTGGATTCTTCATGCACAGCCCCGCCGGCTCGCCATTTGGATTGTGCCAGAACTTGCAAGTGTCGCAGGTGTTGTCACCGATGGCGTCGTGCTTGTTCATGCGCTGTGCACCTCTCCGGTCTCTTCGTCGATCCACTCTTTGGCTTCCTGCGCTTCGTTGTTGGCTTCGCCTTGCGCCTCCGCCGCAGCCGCGATCGCCAGATCCGCAGCGTTGCGGCGCTTGACCAGCTCGCCGGCCAACCCCTTGAATACGAGCTGCTTGTTGAGCGTCCGCAGCGTCTTGAAATACAACCCCAGCGCCTCGCTGCCGCTGTCCGCGGCCTGGCGCGCCATGCGCTCGATCTCCTGCACCTCAGGGATGGTAAGCGTTGGGTTTTTGTCAGTGGTCGTGCTCGTGGTCGAAGCTGTCCCAGCCGAGCCAGGGGCCGATACAGATGCCGCTTGCCAATCGGCCTCTTTCGTCCCAGGACCCGGCGACGTAGGGCGCATGACGTCCTCGCGCGCCACCGGCTCGGCCGATTCATCGCTGGCGCTGGCCTGCGCCATCTCATCGTCGGTGTAGAGGCCGGACAGCTCCTGCGGGAAGCCGCGGCGCAGCGCCAGGGCCTCCGCGCACTTGCCGATCATCAGCGGCCCCATCTGCAGCCACTGCTTGGTGATGCCCTTGTCGGTTTTTTGCACGTAGGCGTTCCACAGCGCCACCGCCCACAACGGCTCGCGGAAATCCGGCCGCAGGATCGCCACCCTGGCCGCCGCCGGCGGCTCCGCATCCAGCCACACCTCACGCCACACTCCATCCAGGCCGCACCAATAAGGACCGAGCTGACCGGCATACTTGCCGGTGCGCTCGGCGATCAGCCGAAAGCCATCGATCGAGGTTTGGATCGTCATCTTGCGCTTCCTGGTCCACTTGCCTTTCTCGTCCCGTACGTTGACCCAGCGCGGCACAAAATAGATTTGCCGTGCCAGCGGATCGAGACCGGTCCGCCGGCACTGATAGAGAAACAGCTTCAGCTCGCTGTCTGTCGCCCCCACAGCCACCTGATCCTTGATCAGCTGTATTTGTTCAGCGTTGAAGGCTATGGGTACCTGTGGCTGGACAGGCACCGGCAACTGAAACACCGACTGAGACTGCGGCTGTGGATCGTTCATGTCATATCCCTGACTTGATGCTCGCTCGCACGCCCTTGAGCACATGATGCGGGGTGCGCTTTTTGCCGGTATAGGCGCCCCTATCTCGCTTTCGGTCCTTCAACATTCCTTCTCTGGCCGAAGGTCGCACCGGGCGCAAGGTGTAGTTATCCTCCTGGAAGCCGGCACCACGATCGAACGAGATCAGCTCGCGAGCGGCGCTTTCCGGGGTCTCATAGCGCAACCAGTCGCTACCTTGATTCATCTGCACATAGGTCCGCGACCTGTGCACGATGACCTGGTGGGCGTGGGCACAGCGTTTGACCGCACGCGAGATGGCGCAGTTGCCTGGGTCCATCTTGGCGGCGTTGTCGACGTCGCGCTTGACGATGTTGATCATCAGCTTCGACTTGGCGTCACGCACTTTCTTTCCTTGGATCATAGATGGCATTTCACGACTCCTCTCGAACGTGTAGGGCCCTGCGCCGATCTCGATAGATCATCAGCCCGTGCCCGTAGGCGCGTAGGGCGTTTTCCGGCACCATTGCCTTCAAAGTCTTCTTCGCCTCCTCGAATTTGTCTCGATCTTCCTTGGTCATTATGTAGCAGTTGGCGTTGGCGGCCCACCTGTTGTTGCCGTTCATATCGACGCTTGCGGTCGGATCGACCGGCGGCATGATCTGTGGCAGCTGCACCGGCGGCTCGCGCAAAGCCACACACATCATGAAATGCTCGGCTCGATCAACCATTTCAGCGATGTAGGCCGGCGCGCTATCGATGAAGTCCACTACCGGTTCCTTGGCGCCGACGATAACAGAGAGCGCACAGGAGGTGGTGTCAGTGCACATCATCTGCCATTGCATCTGCGGCTGATAACGATCGATGATCACCACCGTTGGCTCAAAGCCGCCGACGTGCTTGCATTCGACCGGACAGTTGAGCTCGGGGTCAAAACCGTCCAGTGTGGCAGCGGCCCACTCGAAGCGCTTACTGGTGACCACCTCGCCGCGCTTGATGAGCAAGCGTTTATTCCGACGCTCGTACCAATCGAGACTGAGCTGTTCGGTAGCAGCACCAAGTTGCACTGGCCACACATCGTCCAAGTTCTCCTCCTGCAGCTCGCCGATCATCTCGCGATAGAGCCTGAGAATTCCTTCCTTGTCGCCCGACATCAGCACCGCCACGCGCGAGGCAGTCAGCTTGCCTTCGCGCTGCGCCCGCTGCTCAGTGCTCAAACCCATCGTGAACCTCCTGCAGGGTAACGACTTCAGCGCCAGGCTTGAGATCGTTGGCGATCCGGCGCGAAGCCTGAGCGCCACCGGAATAGAAGGCGATGCGCAGCTCGTGCGCGACGATGCGTTGCAGATCGACGATAGCGGCAAACTTGCCGCTCCGCACCAATTTGACCAGGTCGACCGCCTTCTTGTCCGCCCAGTCTCCGTCCAACAACTCCGTTGCAAAATCAGCCACGATTTTCTCCTTGACCGATTGATTTCGATCGGTCATAGATGCACCACATCAACACAATGTCAAGTGTCGTGAATGAGAAAGCTTCCAAATAAGTTCGGAAAAGTCCCGCATCCGCGCTACGATGAGCTGTCGGAACGGATGCGCAATTTGCGCCATCGCCGTGGCGAGACGCAAATCGAGTTCGCCTATCACTTCAAGATCTCCCATCACACCTATAGAGTTTGGGAGAAATGCGGTCCGCCGCGAACGGCGGCGGCGCGCATCGGCATCAAGTACATTCTCCGCAAGCTGGTGAAGGATCATGCGCAAAAGAAACGCAGGGCCAAAGACCTTGGCCTCACCGCTGCCGCTGACCGGTGAGCTGGAGCGCGAGCGCGCCCGTACCTATCCGGGGCAGGCGAGCTGGGGTGGGGCTGTTGCTGGCAAGACGTGCCGCGAGTGCCAGCATTGGAGTTTTGTTGGTTACCTTGCTGGTGGTGTGATCAAGGCTGGTCCTTGCGACAAGGCAAGCATGATGATGAATATGAGGACCAAGCCGGTTCCCGACTACGCAAATGCCTGCAGCTACTTCGTGGACAATCCGAAAGCTCCACCACGCTACAAGGGAGAAACCTGATGCCGATTGTCATAACCTTCGAACAGGCTAGCCCAGAGCTGCGCCAGATGTTCAAAGATGATCAGGAACGATCAAAGGCGCTTGCCGACAAGCTCTCTTTGCTCGTGGACGAGGAAAAGACACCGCTGCTGGTGATGCAGATGGCGTTGGTGATGATGCTGGTGACCAGCGTCCACCAGATGGGCGAACGGCACGGTGAGGGGATGGTGCGCAAGATCCTCGCTGGCGTCATGCTTAGCCTGTGCGCGGCGCTCGATTCGCCGTGCTGCGAGCGGCATCGCCTGGGCTGCGCCATGTCGAGCGTTGCCTGCACGCACACGCCGGACGAGGCCATCGCGGCGGCGGCGGCGGTGATCTCCGCCCAGATGATGGCAAAATCAGATGGTGGAAAGGACATCACCGCCTTCTACAAGGCGGTCGAGGAGGCCAAGCGCGAGGTGGAGCGCGAATCGTTTGCTGTTGTCGAAAGGAACACGCAGGATGATCACAAGAAGTCATGAATTCCGCCAGACCTTCCGCTGTCGCTTCTGCGGCAAGCTGGGCGAGGCGTCGGAACTGTGCATGCCGGTGATGTGGGAGGGCGGCAATGGCCTGGAAACTCTGGCCTCCGGAGAAGATCGAGCAGCTGCGCGCGCTGGCTGCCAAAGGCTTAACCTCGATGCAGGCGGCGATGGAACTTGGTTGCACCAAGAACATCGTCATCGGCCAGGCGACCCGCGCCAACCCGCGTATCACCTGGCTGCGGCAACCGAAATGGCCCATAGGCCACATTCCCTATAACCGCAAAGCCAAACCCAAACCACCCAAACCGCCGCCAGTTGAGAGGCCACGCATCGCTGTCGAGATCGACGCTCCGCAGCCGCGTATGCTCGGCTTCCTCGAGCTCAACGGCCACTGCTGCCACTGGCCTTACGGCACCGGCCCGTATCTGTTTTGCGACACTGACCGCATCAACGGTGAGACCGAGCGCTACTGCGCCTACCACAAACGCCTGTCTGTTTGGCACGCAAAGTGAGATGAATTCGATGAATGAGCGAGTGAGAGATGGGTGGAAAGAGGCCGCAATAGCTTGGTCGGTTTGCGCCTCAATTCATCGACAATACGCCAACGGGAAAGACCCGTTCTATAAGACGCGACAGGCTGATTTTACGAAACACGAGAATGACGCCAAAGAAAAGTTGCGCGCTCACGGTGAGAAAGCTGACGATAAATGATCCGCACCCGCCAGCGCGCGCTGATGGTGGCCTACCAGCGCGGCGCCGCGGCCTGCAAGATCGGCCTACCGATGGAATCGTGTCCTTATCCGCTGGTGGTCGACTATCGCAAGTTTTGGGAAAAGGGCTTTGCGGATGAGCAACATAAGCGCGATCGGCTCACACGTAAGATGAAGCGCAACCTCAGCGGTCTTGTGTCGGATCGATGACACACCCGCTATCGGCAGCGGCTTGACCAACAAATAGTTGATGGTTGAGTATTGCTGTTGCATCAGCGTACTGCTACATGACCATCGACCGGGTAGCTCCTGGTCACCCTTCGGGCGGGTCCGGTTCCGACTGCAATTCGGTGCCGACCCGCCCGCCCTCTCCGATGCAGCGGAGCTTCCCCATGATCACAGTCGAGATGTTGCGCGAGGCAGGAGCATCAGCCGAGCTGATCGCCCGCGTCTGCGAAGTCGAGGAGCGCGAGCGTATCGATCGCCGCCGTACTCAGGTGAGGCAAGCGACACAGAAATGGCGCAGCAGAAAGGTATCAGTGGAGGTTAGTGATCAATGTGATGATCACCGTGATCACCGTGATCACACACCCCCTCCTCCCCCCTCTCCCCTTCCCCCTATAACCCCTATCCCCTCTTCCCTCTCCACCCCCCACGAAAATCCTCCGGATTTTCCAAGAGGCGGCTCCGCCGCCCCGTCGCCATCCGGCGACCCGACTCCTGCCGATCTCGAACGCGAGCTGTTTGTGCGTGGGAAGCAGGTTCTTGGCAAAGGCGCCGGCGGCCTGATTGTTCGCGTGCTGCGCGCCAAGCACGGCGATTTTGCGCTGGCGCGCGCGGCCATCGAGACCGCGTCAACCAAGCAAAACCCCACTGAATGGATCGGTGGGCTTCTCAAAATCAACGGAGGTTCGAATGGCTACCACAGGCAACCCCCACGACCATTCTCACGCGAGGACAGAATTGAGCGCACCGCGCGCGCCTGGGACAAAATCATCAATCCAACGGGAAGCTGCGATAGCCCTAATCAGGAAGCTCTTGAGCGGCTACCCAAATCTTAAGGAGGTGCACGACCCGGAGGGTTATTTTTCGAATCTGGTCAGCATCCTATCGATGTACGAGGAAATCGATGCGCGGGTTGCGGTCGACGTTGTAGCTGACGGCTGTCCTTTCCCACCCACACGCTACGATCTACGCCAGGCCTGTGAGAAGGCTAAGGCCGGACGCACCGTTCCCTCCTACGCCAATCAGTACGACCAGCGCAGCCGCGCGCAGTTGGCTGAGCGCGAGCGTGAGCGCCAAGCGGCCGAAAAGGAGCCGCTCGAGGTGCGCAAGGCGGTGGTGGCTGATTTCATGGGCTTCCTGCGCGATCTCAAGCTGACAGGGAAGGACCCGAGGCAGGCGCATAGTGAGACCCCAGAGACCGTCCGCGCCAAGCTGGGGCTCTCCCAGGAGGCCTGGGATGCCCTTCCCGACCAACCGAAGGATGCCGGCTATTGGAAGGGTGTACGGTGAATCAATGCCCTCTGAAATCGCCAAGATGATCAACCGGCTGCGCGTGGCCCTGGCCGCAGCCGAGCAGGAACAGGGTCAGACCGTCGTCCAGCTACCGCTCCCGCAGCTCATTGAAACATTGAAGGAAATAGACCAAAGGCTGACCACCCTAGAGACCATCGCCAAGGCTCTGGTGCAGCTGCAGCCGTGAAACATGTTTCACGGGAAACGCAACGAAAGGTGAACGTTATGACCGATCAAATAGTTAACGCAACGACCTCCATTGAATTCACCGCTGATGCAGCTTTGGCCGACGTCGGCCCTCTGGCCCCCGCCCGGCCGGACTGCCCCACCCACCGCACCCGTGCCTTGATGGTGGGGGCGCTCGAGAAGGCGCTCGAGCAGAACCTCAGCTACATCGACCATCTCATTGAAAAGCTACAAAAAACACAAACACGCTTGCGTGCCGAGGTGGAGCAGGTGACATTGGCTCTCAACCAGCATTACGACTTTGCGGCCGAATCGTTGGCATTTGCCGATCTGGTCGAGGAACGACTTGTAAGCATCGGCAGGAACGGGCGAAATAGATATGACCATCGGGAGAATGCGCCGGCGCAGCCGGAAACTACCGCCGCTGATGGAGATCCCAGAGGGGATGTCGACCAACCAGTTCACGGGGACGTTGGTGCCGGAGTATATGTACCGCAGAGAGGCCGCGATGCGGATGTTTCCGGTGGAGAACGTGAGCTTCCGACGGCTGGATACCGGGAATGACTATGACCTGGCGGAGCGCACCAAAAGGGCAAGGTCACAGAGACCTACCGGGCTCCCACAAACGCCCCGAGGCGCCTTAGGACGGTCCAAAGGCACCCTTCCGGCGGGGCCCAGCAAAACCCCCCGGTGACGCTTAGGACGCTCCTGGCCGCCGCCGGAGCTCCGCGGCCTTGCCTGGCTCCCTGGCTTTCCAGGCCATGATCTTGAGCCGGCTGGCGACGTCGGCCGGCGGCAAGCCGAGCCGATCCAGCATCAGCAGGAATTGCAGCGCCCGCGCGGTCGACGGGCGCACCGGCCGGTAGCCATAGCCGTACTTGCTCAAGCCGGAGGGACTGACGCCCAGCAGGGCCGCAGTGCGCGCCGCAGTGAGCGGGAGGCCCAGCTTGCGCAAGGCCTCCCGAAACTCCTCCGCGTTCATGTGGGACCGGCTATGGCCTTGGCGCGCCGGCGCCAGCTCTCGAACCATTCGACCAGATCGGCGCCGCTCACCTCGCGGTCGCCATCGAACTGCGGCCACGCTTCGATCGCTTCTTTGACCAGTAGGTCCGTGGCGGTCATGGCCGGACGTCGCGTGTCTGTTGTCGAGAGCGACGCCATAGCGCGGTTTACGCTTGTCCTGAAACCATCTGCTTTGCTCATCTCGATTCCCTTTCCAAAAACTTGATTGCTCAACCATCCGAGCATCAACGCAATCGCCGCTGCAAGGATCAATTCCCAGCAGCGGCGCAACAGGTCTAGTCCAGCATGGGCGCTCCTATTTTCCTTTGGAGAGCAGATCGAAATGAGTGGTGCTCTGCACGTATTCCCACAACTCTTTCTCGTCCACTCCGTACTGATCAAGAAAATCCGCCACCGCCTCCGGATAGTCGCGCACGATCGACAGCACGTCGCGCGGCTGATCATAGCTCTTGTAGTCCGACCAATGCCGATAGCTCTTGCTCTTGCTCACATTGCCGTAAGCCATGCTGTCCGGCCAACCATCGGCCCACCAATCATCATCGTCACCGGCCTTGCGCGCCACCACCAGGTCTTTGACTTGGAGATGGATCAAGGCCTGCAGCAGGCTGGCCGCATGCGCGCCGTCCTGCGTCTCGCCTGACGAGTGCTGTCCTCTGTACCCCACCGACAGATTGGTGCATTCAGGCACCAAGCCGGTGTAGTTGGCGGTGTCGGTGAACACGCCGGAGGAGTCCGGCTTGTAGGCCATGCCATCAGCATTCAGCCCTTGCGCCAGCGACTTAGCGAAGGCATCCGAGCAACAGCGCCCGAACTGATGCGTGATCACGTCGCGCGAGCCCTTGCGGTCCAAGGCAATGGCGTAGTCAATGCCAGTCAACAGGGCCGGGGTCCGCTTGGCGATGAATTTGGACCCCACCCCCCCGGTTTCCTCCTCGCGATGGAACACATACAGCCCCTCGGTCTTGGCTTGGATCATGTTACACATAAGCCACACCCCAGCCGTATCATCGGCTCCCAAACAATTACTGTCCTTAGCCGTCCGCAACGAGAACACGTCACCTGCCCGCTCCACCGGCTGGATGCCGCCGTGCACGTGCACGGTGTCGGTGTGGCACGACCACAGCACCGGCGCGGTGCCGATCCGCTTTATGAGATTGCCCGCAAGGTCGCGGATCACGCCCAGCGGTTCTATGTACTGATGAATGAACTTGCGTTCGGACCGGGTTCGCCCCGGCCGGCGCCACATCAGCATTTCTTGCAGGGTGTCCAGCGATTCGAGGTGAGCCATGATCAAGCCTCCCCTCGCCCACGCCGGCAATCGGCGCAACCGCAGCCTTCCCGCACCATCGGCAACGGCGCCTCATCGTCCTCCGCCAACACATTCGCCTCGTCCACCTCGTCCATGTCCTCACGGCATTGCGGGCAGTAGTCGTCACCGTCCGCCGCATAGGCTTCCTCGCAGTTCTCGCAACGGCGCCGGTTGTCCGACCAGTTGCCGGTCATGCCTGAGGTGCTGGAGGTGTCATAGTCGCCGAGGCTCGGGGTGCTGATCTTGAAGTGATCGCCCATGTCGCGCACCGGCAAGCCGACGTCCAGATAGGGCATGACGAATCCCCCCAAGTGAGGAATCCGCAGCAGCTTGGCGCCGACCATGTTGCCTTGGCGGTAGCCTGCCTCTTTCAGCAACGGATTCAGCCGTTCGTAATCGCCGTAGATGCGGGCGAACTGCAGTGTGCTCTTGCACACCACGGTCCTGGCCGTCACCCGCCCCTCGCGTTCCATGTAGGCGACGGCGCAATCGCCAGAGGCATAGACCACCACAGGATGGTGTGGCCGCGATCCGTAGTTGCTTGCCGCGTGATACATGCACGATGACGGACCGCGCAGATACACATCAACAACCTCTTCCTTGCTCTCTGCAAACTGCAGTAACCCGGTTTCAAATTGCCGAGAAAACTCCACCGACCATCTGGCCACAGTCGCGTCATCGAGACCGCAGAACTTTTTCAGGTACCGCCCCGCCTTCATCGGCGTCTGAATGTCGGCCAGCCCCTTATCATCGCTTTCCGTGTAGGCGATGCGGCCAGGGTATTTGCTCGACACGTGCGCGTAGTGATTAGCGACCGGTGCGTTGGCCCACCACGTCTCGCATAGCCACGGCAACGATTGATATGTGCCATCAGCAAACCGCGCGTCTTCGCGAGCTCGCCAATCGAAGCTTGCAAACGGTCGCGGTTGGATCTTCCTGCCCGTCCCCTTGCCGACGATGCTGGCGAATTTCTTTGCGGCCTTGCCGGTGCGCAACAGTCGCAGCGTGCCATTGCGGTGCCGCATCGGCTCGCACGCACGCGAACCGGGTTGCATGATCATCAACTGATACATTCGATCACCTTTCGAGGTGTGGTCTGACGCGGGATTGCGCCCCATGACGGTCCGCAGACCGCCACAGGCCGCAATTCAGCTCACCACCATCACGAACAGGATGACCTTGGCGAGGAAGATGATTCCCTGGCCGATCATGCTCCACACCAACAGCATCTCACCGACAGTCTTGGCTGTTTGGTACATGTCAGATCACGCAAGCGGTGGGGAAGCGGTGCACCATGTCGGCGTAGACGACGGTGTGCAGCGTCCTCCAGGTGAACGGCAACGGCAGGGTCGCGTTGGGCATCCCGGCCACGTTCTCGAAGCGGGCGCGCCAACCGTCGGTCATATTGCAATCGAGGTAGATGGTGCCGCCCTTGACGGTCTCTTGCAGTGTGGCCGTGATCTCCATGCTTTCGATCAGGTTGCGGATATGCGCGGCCATTTCCGCGTCTGCCTTGCCGTCGATCTCAATCGTGCTGCGCTTGCTCATGTGTCTCCGATCTCCCTTTCGAGGAGCCGGCATCTTGCTCTATCTTGCCCATTGGGCAAACAGGACAAAGCCGTAAAGATCAGCAATCTTCGTCACACTTTGCACGAAAGACGGCTGTGAACAGCCTTTCGCGGGGTCGTTGCCGGGACCGCTGCGGTTCCGCTCCCGTTCCCGGATCGTTCGGCCGTTAGTTGCGACATGGACTATTCATCTTGCTGTGAACGTCTCCGTCCGGTGCTATTTCTTCTTTCCCTTCAACGCATTACGACCCCACTTGACAAGGTTTCCTGACATCTATCGTCTCGCGCGCGGCTCCTCGCCAGCGGAACCCCAGACAGGCAGGAGGGGCCGCGCAGAGGCGGCCACAGGCCGGCCGACAAGCGGCCGCATAGGCGATGGATGGGCGTCACCCGATCCCCCGAAGGCGAGCGGGCAGCGGATGCGAGAGCACAAGTGACGCGATAAAGGGATGCGGAGAACAGGGAGTGATGGGGTCCAACAACATTCGACCTACAACATTTCGCGGTGTTTGATTGCTTCTTGCTCCTCGGTTTCCTCCTCCTACAACTTCATCTGATCGCTTCAAACAAACCTCCACATCGCTGATCCTGCTCACCTACACGCATTGTGTTTACACTGCAGTGTGGTGGTGTTGTTGTTGGATCGGTGTGGTGAGAGGGGATGGACCGGGTCATGGACTGAGCGCGCGCTCGCGCGGATTTGCCGATGGGCAGCGTGCAGCTGAATGGAGTCGCCCCACCCTTCCCCCTCCCCAGAAAAAAAACTTGCAATTGAGGCGAGAAGCAACAATCTTGTGTCTGTCTCGTAGATCGAGACAACCACCAGAGGGCCCAGCCTCGGAACTGGGAGCAGGCCCTGACGGGAAGCAGCAGCTTCTCCCAGGCAGACGAGAGAGCCCCATCGATCCCATTGTTCGTGGTTGTGCAGTGCCCGGTCGGTGGGGCTTTTGCTGAGAGGTGTGTGCGATGGCCGACAGGACCGTGGAGATCAGCGATAAGGTGCTCGATGAGAACATCGCTGGTTGGCTACGTGACATCGCCACCATGATCCTGCGAGCTGATGGTGACCGTGACTACATGAACCCCAGTGATCTGACGGTGCAACAGACAATGGCCGCTGCCGATCTTATTCGGATAGCCGCTGATCGGTTGAGCAAGCGAGGTGGGTGATGGAGTGGATGCTGGGGTTGGTGGTGCTGTATCTGATCGTGACGGTGGCGACACGATGAGTGGGACGGACGGACCAGACTTTGATCGGATGCGCGAAGGGCGCTCGATCGCTGTGGAGGCAAGGGAAATCCGCAGAGAGCTGGAAGAACTGAAGGTCTCGGTCGACCTGGTGTTCAGGGCGCTGCATGCTTCGGTGAAGCTGCAGTCATACTATGCCGATCTGCTCAATCAGTACGATCACGGCCATCGGATGATGTTCACCACCGAGCAGTGGTTGGAGCGGTTGCGAGAGTTGGAAGCGAAAGGGGAACGTGATGAAGCTGGATAAGAAGTTCTATGCGGACGTTGTCTACATACGTAAGGCCAAGGACCACAGCATCGTGCCGGATGACGAATGGGTGGTGTTCCTCGCCAAGGACAATGCCTTTGCTGCGGTGTTGCCGGCGTACAGGCGCGAGCTGATCGCAATGGGAGCTGACGACGAGCAGCTGGAGGCGGTGACCCGGCTGATCGACGATGTCACGGCCTGGCGCTTGGCCAACCCAGAGCGCTGCAAGGTGCCAGACGCCAAGGGGGAGAAGTTGCTTCCATGAGCATGAGCCAGGAAAGCCGGGTGTGGGCCGCGGCTGCTGCCATCGCCAATGCACGGGCAGCCCGCAAGGGAGCGCCGGCGGTGAGCAACATCATGGAGCTGTTGCACAAGATCGAGCCGGGATTGTTCGATGAGGTGATGGAGGACGCACGGGTGGCGCTCGCTGCTGCCGATGCGGGGTGCGATGTGTGAGAACTTGAAGGTCGAGTGGGTCGACGGCTTTCGTGAGCCGCAGTGCAAGCCCAACCCGGAGTATCCCAACGGCATCGACATCGATTGGTGCAAGCGGGACGGCGTGCCGACGTGTCACACGGCCTTGCCGTATCCGGCCAAGCGCTGCGGCTACTACCTGGTCAAATGCAACATCTGCGACACCAAGGTGGCGATCACCACGGCGGGGCGGCCGGACGATCCGCGCTCGGTCGACATCCCTTGCGTGCTCAAGGGCAGCAAGCAATGAGCGCTTGGGTCGACGACAACCTGGTGTTCTGGCAAATTGCCGTGCTGGCATTCCTACCGGCAGCGATACCGGGGCTGATAATGCTCTGCATCGCGGCCCTGCTACATCGGACAGCCTCTTGCAAGCGCAGCCGCGTGCTCAAGGAGGAGTTGTCGGCGGAGGAGAAGAAGCTGCTCGAGATCATGACCAGGCCGGCGCGCATCTCCAGCTATTGGTTTCGGGGGCAATGAGCGATTCATGCCCAGATGAGGTGGAGCCGGAGCACCGCGACAAGGTTCCGGTCGACGATGATGATGAGATCGACTGGCGCTCGTCAGGTGATGAGGAAGAGATCGGCGGATGGGTAGCGCAGGCATTCGGCCACCATGGTCACTGCGGGACACTTGGGCCAAGAAATGGCGGCTGTTGGTGCTGCGGGTGGTGCCAATATCGTGGATAGTGGCGTATCTGCTGCTCAAGGATCGGATCAGCTCGTGGAGATGGCGCCATGATCACTCGCGTCCACGGTGACATTCAGTTCGAGTGCGATGAGTGCGCCGAGGTGCTTGATACACGCACCTCCGAGTTCTCCGAAGCGCTGACCGAGCTCAAGGTCGAGGGCTGGAGATCGCGCAAGCTCGGCAACGATTGGTCGCACTACTGCGAAAAGTGCTGGGTGAAGCAATGACTACGCGCCGTGGCTTCATCACCGGCCTGGGGGCGCTGTTCATCGCGGCGCCGGCGATCGTGCGCGTGGCCTCGATCATGCCGGTGCGGGCCTTTGACCTTGATCTGACCGATTACGATGCCATCGAGCAGGAGCTGCGGGCGATGTCTGGCGGCATCGAGCATAGCGTGCGAGACGCCTTCGGTGAGTTGGTGTCGGTGACCCGTATGGCTTTCGTGCCACGGCTCTTTGTTGAGGTATACAGAGCATCGCCGTTGCTGGCTGAGCTACAAGGGAATGCGGACAGCTGAAATTCCGCTTGCGTGGCCGTGCCTGTCTCGTCTATGTGATTCTCGCTGCCCCTTGCCCAGTACATCCGGCCAACCACCGGCACGTTGGGTTTGGGTAACCCGAGCCGGAGCTTGAGTCCAAAGGGCTGTGACATGGCCAGCCACAGGCTCCGGCAGCTCAGGTCATGACTGAGGGCGGCCGGCGTGTCAGTAGCTACCACGCGCGGGTCGCATTGGGCCGGGCGCTGGGGTGCAGAGAGGCCTTGCAAGCCATTCGCGGTGGGTTCGATTCCCACTCGGTCCACCAAGTCACTCGAAAGGTGATCCAGTGCACGACTTCCGCTTTCCCCCCGAGGACGATAACGACAAGTTGTCGGCATGGCCTGGCTATATCGCCTTTTGGGTGATTGCTGTCGGCCTCGTTGCTGCAATCGTGGCGCTGGTTTGGTTTGCCCCTTAACACGAAGGAGACGAGATGACCCACATCCCCCCGACCATTGGTCGTGTTGTTTGGTTCACCCCCGGCGATCAGGACAAGTCGATGACGGAGCTGAGCCCGGAGCAGGCGATGAAGGCCGACGTCGTCTATGTCTGGCCCGACAGCACCGTCAACCTGCACATCGTCGACCACGGTGGTCAGATCTGGACCCGTTCGCACGTCAAGCTGGTGCAGGATGGTGGCGATGCGGCTAAGGTCGGCGAGCGCTATTGCTCGTGGATGCCGTACCAGATCGGCCAGGCCAAGAAGCACGAGCAGCCGGCCAATGTGACCACCGAGTCGGCGGCTGCGGGAGCGGTCTGATGGGCGAAACTATCGGCTGGGCCGTGAAGCAGATGTGGATCGGCCACAAGGTCTGCCGGCGTGGCTGGAACGGCAAGGGCATGTTCATCGTGTTGATGGATCGCCTGCAGCTGCCGCCCTACAACACGCAGGGCACCGAGCGCAAGGTCAATGATCGCACCGCCAAGTGGATCGGTGAGGACAAGCCGCTCGATAGCCAGCCGTACATCGCCATGAAGACGGCGACCGGGCAGTGGCAGCCGGGGTGGTTGTGCTCACAGGCTGATTTGTTGGCTTCCGATTGGGAGATCGCGGAGTGACCAGGCGAGACGCAAGTGGGCGCGATGACGAAGGAATTGACTCCGCCGTGATCGAGCAAGAGAAATATTTGCGGCTGCGCTGTCTCGAGCTGGCAGTGAAGATGCACGATCCTGATGGTGCGGTGAGTCTAGGGTCAGCGGAGGAGACAGCTGACCATCTGTTGCGCTACATCTTGACCGGAACAATGGCCAAGCAAACATGAGCGACATCGTTGAAATCAGGGACAGCATTCCCGACATTGAGCAGATCGCCAAGGATATTGAGCGTTACCACAAGGCGGCGCACGCGGTTCAATCCGGCATTGCCATGCTGATGAACCACAACGACAAATTCACAACGCCAAAGCACTTACGTGTCGGCATTGACCTAGAGAAAGCCGAGCTTGGCGGTCTGACTAAGCTGCTCGTCGACAAAGGCCTGATCACCAGGGCGGAGTATTTTTCGGCCATTGCCGATGGAGTGGAGCGCGAGAAGGCGGAATATGAGCAACGCCTGTCGGAGATCACCGGAGCCAAAGTCACCCTGGTATGACCTGGTTGACCGTGATCAATGAGCACGAGCTGATCGAGGTGGGCAATCGACGTTGGTGTGTCACGTGCGATTTGTTTCAGCAGCGGCGAGCCTCTGGTTGGCCGTCATTGTCGATGCCGTGCCGGCGTGACACTCCTTATGCGCAGTGGCTGGAGCGTAAGAAACGCGGGGAATGTGACGAAGTTTCCGGTTGACGTGGAAACAAACATCGCCAAGTGTACGCATGGAGGCCGGTGATGGTTCCAATCCCCAGACGTCTAAGCAGCAGCCTGCCATCACCGGTCCCCACTTGGATGCTTGCTCCTCCTAGCTTCCAATGCAACGACTGAAACATTGTCCTACCTGTCATCAACCGGTGCGACACTTTCGCTTCGGCGCTTATCTGTCGCCACGTCAGATCCAGGTCATTGACGCGGTGGTGGCGGCTGGTGATGTTGGCCTCAGTCAACAGGACCTAGCCAACAGGCTCGGCATCACCTGCAACGGCATTCGCTCGCATGTTTGGTTGATCAACGAGATGCTGGTGCACACCGACACCAAGATTATATCGGATCACAGCGGCTACAAGATTGTCATTGACAAGAAGGTCGCAAGTGGGGGATGAAAGCCATGTTGCCTTCCCGTTCCGTTAGGCAGCGTTTCCTCCCTATGGGTATATCCTTGCTCCCGCTGGCTTGCGCCGGCGGGGGTTTTTTGCGACTGTGTGGTGTCCATGTTCCTGAAACATGACGCTCTCACCTGACGGGACCGGTGCTTGCGACTTGCGGCGCCGGTCCTTTTTTTGCTAAGTGAGCGGGTGCGGTGCACCTTTCGGCCGGCGCCGGCGAGCCGGTACAAGAAGGTCAACGAGAGCACCGCACTCGGTTTCCATCATGAGCCCCCCGGCTCAACGGCCCGGAAACCTCACGATCGCTCGTTGGCCACGCCGGGTCATGTCACTCGA
>Ga0179587_10000077_pt1 | contig 44500 bp, 41 predicted proteins | sample CZODoug2_1_08_16_FD_185932 | JGI IMG/M metagenome (GOLD analysis project Ga0179587, IMG submission 185932) | Vadose zone soil fungal communities from Angelo Coast Range Reserve, California, USA - CZODoug2_1_08_16fungal | ecosystem: Environmental > Terrestrial > Soil > Vadose zone | place: USA...
CGCGCGACGAACATAGGCGTCGCGCGATGATGGGTTCGGTCGCGCCGGTCTGGGACGGCAACGAGACCTGGCTCGTGGTGGCCGGAGTAGTCTTGTGGGGTGCATTTCCCGTCGTCTATGCAACCCTTTTTTCCGCACTTTATCTTCCGCTTCTGCTCATGTTGGCAGGATTGATCCTGCGCGGCGTGGCCTTCGAGTTCCGCAACAAAACGCAGCGGTTGCGTTGGGTGTGGGACGTTGCCTTTTCCGGAGGCTCGCTCGTCGCCGCATTCATGCAGGGAATGATGGTGGGCGCACTTGTCGAAGGGCTCCCGATCTCGCACGGCGAGTACTCCGGAGGCGAATTCGGCTGGTTGAGTCCCTTCGCAGTGATTTGCGGGGTCGGCCTGAGTCTCGGTTACACGCTGCTCGGCGCCTGCTGGCTTATCAGGAAGTGTGACGCCGAGGTGCGGGCATCCGCGTATCGACTGATCCCGTACTTGTCGCTGGCGCTGCTCGTTTTTCTGATTGTCGTGTTTGTCTATGCCCTGAGTGAAGACCTGCAGGTCATGAGACGCTGGATCGAGCGCCCGTACCTGTTCGCCTTTCCGCTGGCCGCAGCCGCGGCGGCGATCGTCCTCGCTGCAAGCGTCCGACACCGCCGCGATGGGCCGCCGTTCTACATGGGCGCGCTCGTTTTCGCGGCGGCATTCGGCACGTTCGCGATCACGTTCTGGCCCTATATGATCCCGTTCTCGATCACCGTCGATCAGGCCGCGGCACCACATACGGGTCTCGCGTTCATGTTCTGGGGAGAAGGCCTTTTCGTCCTTCCCCTCATGCTCATCTATACGGCGATCACCTACAGGGTGTTCCGCGGCAAGGTCCAGTCGACCTCGCACCACTACTGAAAGTTAAGGCATGCGATTGGGGACGGCCAAAGACTCTGTTGTTTTCCTCCGACGGGTCGTAACTCCAGGCGAGCCGGGCAATGATTGTGCGCCATGTCATATCAGGACCACGAGCTTTCCGCTCGCCCTGCGGTCAGCTAGCTGACGAATCGCCTCGCCGCCTCGCTCGAGGGGGAAGTGCCCCGAGACCCATGGCCGAATTAGTCCCCGTTGAAAAAGCGAGATGAGATCTTGGGTATTTCGATGATGAGCGTCCGGACATCGATCGACCCAGGCGCCCCAGAAGACGCCGACGATCGAGCAGCCTTTCAACAGGGTCAAGTTGAGCGGCACCGAAGGTATCCCGGCGGCGAACCCAATGACGAGATGACGGCCACCCCACGAAATACTTCGTAGAGCCGGTTCCGCATAGCTGCCGCCGATGGGGTCGAAAATGACGTCGGCTGCGCCTGAACAAAGCCCCTTGAACTTGGCGGCCAACTCCTTCGGGTTGTCCGGCGATTCCGGATACACGAGCGCGTCGGTCGCTCCGTGGCGCAATGCGACCTCGGCTTTTTCCGCCGACGATACGGCCGCCAAGACTCGAGCTCCCGATGCGCGGCCCAATTCGACGGCGGCGAGCCCCACACCGCCAGACGCCCCCAGCACCAGCAATGTCTCGCCCGATTTCAGCGCCCCTCGGTCGACCAATGCGTGGTACGCCGTTCCATAGGTCACCTGAAACGCTGCCGCCATGTCGAATGGCAGATCGTCGGGGATCGCAATGCACCTCGCGGCGGCGGCGCACACCCTTTCGGCGAGCCCACCGCACGGTATGCTCGCCATGACACGCTGCCCCAGTTCGAAACCTGCGACGTCTTCGGCTACCGAATCGATGACGCCGGATATCTCGACGCCAGGAGAGAACGGCCGTTCGGGCCGAAACTGATACTTGTCTTCGATCATGAGAACGTCGGGATAATTTATGCCGCAAGCGCGAACCGCGATGCGAACCTGCCCACCTGCCGGCAGCGGCTCCGGCACATCGGCCATCACCAAGGTCTCCGGCCCCCCGCATCGTCGACTCAACAGAGCCTTCATCAATGCCACCTCGTGCTGCACGCACTTTCGCAAGTTCACTGCCCCGCCGCGTATAGGCGGCGATCCTTGCCGCGACGGCACCAAATGTCAAACGCCCAGCGTCGCTAGAAATTTGGCGTGAACACGGCCAACCGCGGTGGGACGACGAGACTGGCGTAACCGACAAAGAGTCTGTGCGTCACCGGATCGATCGCCAGGGTGTGAGCGTTGAAATGCAGGTAAATGGAGTCGACCACGTGATACGTATCAGCAGTATCCTGGTTCACAACCGATAGCCGGCCAAAAAGTCCAGTGACGTAGATGCGGTGTAATCCTGGATCGTATGCGACTGAATCCGCTCCGAAGCCAACCGGAACGCTGGCTTTGATGCGGTGCAGATCCAGATCGAATATCGCGAGCTTCGCGCTCTTGCCACAAGCTATGAACAGTCTGCGATCCGCATCATCGATTGCCATACCTGTCGGCATCTCACAGCCATCGAGGGGCGAGCGCAGCACGACCGATCGCTTGGTCAAGTCCACGGCGACTACGGTATTGGTATCCGCCAGATTCTGATAAAGCAGCTTAGTCTTCGGATCGAATGCGGCGAATTCGGGCTTTCCGCCGAGAGAAATGGTACCGATCGAATCCTGGCTTGCCGGATCTATTAGAGTCGCCAACATTGCGTCGGAACTTGCGACATACACCAGCTGGTTCGATGGCTCATAGAATATACCGTCCGGATCGACAGCCACCGGGATTCGCTTGACCAGTCGCATATTCGTTGGATCGAAGACATCGACCGTGTTCGCGTCACTACGCGTCACGAAAGCAAGATGGCTTGTCGGATCGACGACGACGCCATGGGCTGCCGGCTCCGATTCAAACACGGACACGTCAGAAGAGTCGGGCATCGCACGTGTGTGCAAACCAATCTTGTAGACGGCTCCGGTGCTTACGCTCGCGACGAAAAGATCGTCGCCGAACACGGTCAGGTAGTCGAGCAAGGCGAGAGCACCAGAGTTTTTCACCTTCGGAAGGACGATGTAACCATCGAATCGAAGGCTATGGGTATCAGCAGGCCGGCTGGGAAAGATGAGCAGAGCCGTCAAGACACAAAGGACCAAAATCAATGTGGCGGCGAACCACAGAGCTACTCTGGCCGATTTAGTCATTTGAGATGTACCTTCAGTTGTGTCCGAGCGTGGACTATGTTCGATGTCGGGCTGACATGGATCACCCGAACGGACTATTTCGCAGGCAAGCGGTCCACAAAGCCACATTCACGCACCCAAGAACGCGCGCACGCACGGCATGAACAGGTCGAAACGATCATGATGCGGCCAATGACCGGCACCTGGAATACTGGCGACACGTGCGTCCTGGAAATGCCTCGCGGAACCGTCTGCTTCGGGGTCCGGTGCCCACGACCCCGTCCCGTTCACCAGCAACGTTGGGCAGGCAATGCTGCGCCATAGCCCGATCTGCTCCGACTCCGAGACATTGATCGGGGCGATCACCCGGATGTAGTTGTCGAACTTCCAGCTGTAGGTACCGTCTTCATTCTGACGGCTGCCGTGGACCGTGAGGTGTTTGGCTTGAGCCTCCGTCAGATTGAATTAACGGCGACGTCTGCAAGCCATGTAAGAAATCAATGATCGCTTTGTTGACTTCATTCGGACGCTCCTGCTGCGTCCAGTGGCCGCAGCCCGGCAGCATGATGGTCCCTCGTAGCTGGGGGATGTAGCGCGCCAGGTCCGCGATGACTTCCTTCATTCGAGGGAAGGAAACCACAAGGTCAAGATCGCCCGCGATGTAGAGCGCCGGAACGGTCACCGCAGCGCCGGCATACGGCGCCATCAATTCCCAATTGCGATCGATGTTGCGATACCAATTGAGTCCGCCACGAAATCCAGAGTGCTGAAATTGCCGCACATAAAAGTCGACGTCCGCATCGCTGAGCCACGCAGGCAGCGTTTCTGGATTCGGCATTCTAGTGAGAAATCCGCCGGCTCGCGGCACCATGCCGACGCCCGAGGTAGAAGAGGCGCCCGGAGTGCGCCTGCGCACATCGCCCGATCCCGAAAACAGAATCTTGCGAAGCGAGATCCTGGCATCGGCCTCAAGCTCTGCTTCAGCCACGCCTGAAGCCTGAAAGTACAGCTGATAGAAGCTGGCATCGGCATTTTGGGGCATCACGCAGGTCGGCGCGATGCTGCCGCGAGGCCGATAAGGAACGCTGAGTCCGACAACTGCGCGAAAGCGATCTGGGCGCATGAGCGCCGCATGCCATGCAACCGGTGCGCCCCAGTCATGGCCGATAATCACGGCTTGTTTCTCACCCAGGGAGTCGAGCACACCGACCATATCGCCCACGAGGTGAAACAAGGTATAGCGTTCGATCTCAACGGGGCGGTCCGTGTTGCCGTAGCCGCGCATGTCCGGAGCGACTGCGTGAAATCCTGCCAGCGAGAGCGCATTCAATTGATGGCGCCACGAATACCACGACTCCGGAAATCCATGACAGAGCAGCACCAATGGCCCGCTCCCTTGTTCCGCAATGTGAATGCGAATGCCGTTGGCGTCGATAGTGCGGTGGGTAAGCTCGTTCATAGCGGTAGCGTATCAGCGCAACAAACGCCCGGATAAGTGACTTACGGTGCCCGCGCGCTCACGAGTTCAGTTTCGCCTCCAATTCCGCCCGAAATACGCCTGCGGCTTGGGCGAATGCCCGATGCATCCAGACCTGACCGAAGCGGTGCGCGTACAGCGCGGTCTTCAGGCTTGCGACATTTCCATACGGTCGTTGTGCACACGCCCTTGTTCTACGGAGGTGCCGGGTCGAGCGCATCATGGAATCCCCACGGCGCATATGGACCGAGCACAATCTGTTCCAGGACGCCGCATCCTTCGCGGCGCCGCCCGTCGGGCAACAGCATGTCGGCAGTGACGAAGGTCTGCACATGCAGGTACGGCGGCGCGTAGGTGTTGGTTTGCGCGAGTACGATGCTGTCATAACCGAAGGCGAGTTCGCCTTTGTTGAAGCCATGGGCCCATTCCGGATGGCCGTAGCCGAGACCGGACATGTAGAATTGGCTCTGCGATTTTAGGTCGATGCGCGTCTCGCCGCCGCGATACGGGCCGCGCCGGTGATGGAAATACAGGCTGGCAGATCGCGCATGCCGGCTACCCGGGATGAATACCACCTCACATCGGCAGTCAGGGATATGCTCCGGCGCCGCATCGCCGAGCGCACCCATGACGGCAGCCGTGTTCCATGGTTCGCCCTGCACATCCGCATTGAGGTGATACAGGGTGAATCGGTCGTCAAAATTAGCGGCGCCCATAACCAGCAGAACTGAAACGGCGTGGGCGGCACCGTTTCCTGAGGATCAGCCAATCCGATGGGTCGAACGCCCCAGGAGCGGTCCCGCGTTCCCAGGACAGTGACCGGCGACAACTCGATACGCCGTCCGGCTATCTCGATCCAGCCACGGTAGCTGCCACTCTGCGTGAGGCGCGTGTAGTCCATGAAGGAGCGCGGGCCGATGCGTCGCGTGAAGCGCGGTTCCTTGACCGCGGGCGCTCGACCTTCAAATTCGACTTCGGCGGTGATCCCGGCGTCGTTGTCATCCAATTTCAGTCGCAATCTGCGCAGCGGCTCGAGCACCGCGACAGCGAATGGCCCCACCTGCGTGTCCATGCGCTCCATCCGCATGTGCCGGGAGACGCGCACATTGTGCTGGATGCCTTCATGCACGACGCAGAACGCACCGTCCATGATGTTCAGATGGGGATAGACACCGAGCGCCGCCGCAAAGAATATGCTGCCATCGCGACTGTAACCGTTGAAGAAGTAGCGGTCGTAGAAATTCCGGTCCGTGCCCGCGAAGGCGATCGGATCTGGCGTCTGGTGAACCGGATAATCATCCCATTTGGTCAGCATGGTGTTCCTTCGGCAGCGCCACTGATCAGCGGCTCAACCAGCGCGGCGGTCGAGTTTGCCCCAGTACTGCCGGCCATTCCAGATCGTGCGATGGCATTCGGGCGCACTTCCAACGCTCGATGCAGCAATTGCGGCAGGTAAAAATACATGTCCGAACCTTAGCAAGCCGCCGGACACGTGCTCTCGTCGTATCGGACGAAAGACGGAGTGGCCTCATAGCGAATACCTTCGTCGACCGAATGCAGATCGCCCGGCACGCTGCCATCGGCGGACCCCGCCCGCACCGGTACGATTTCCTCACTGAACTTACCGGCGCGGGTGGCGGCAATGGCAAGCTGGTGGCTGTGCAGCGCGAACTCGTCGAGCTGATCCTTCGAAAGGTCGTACTTGCGCGCCATTGCCTCCGCGCCGCTGAACTGACTGAATTGCACGCCCGGATAACGCGACTGAATCGCATGGCTGACATACTGTCCGAAGCCGTTTTTTTCCGGCAAGGTATGCGACAGCCCCATCGGCACGCGGCTCATGCTCTCGACCCCGGCCGCAATGACGATGTCCATGCTGCCGGACATCACGGCCTGAGCGGCGAAGTGCAGTGCCTGCTGCGAAGAGCCGCACTGCCGGTCGATCGATGTCGCCGGCACGCTTTCTGGCAGCTTCGATGCCAATACCGCATTGCGGGCGACGTTGGTGGACTGCTCGCCGAGTTGGCTCACGCATCCCATGATGACGTCTTCGATCAGCCCCGGATCCGCGCCGCTGCGAGCCAGTAGTGAGTTGATCACCTGTGCCGCGAGGTCCGCCGGGTGCCAACCGGAGAGCCGACCGCCGCGGCGGCCACCAGCAGTCCGGGCGGCGGCGACAATATAGGCTTGACCCATCTGGTCTCCTTTAGGTCATGCGGAAACGGATAGGTAACCGCTTGGGTCCGCCGACGAAGTTTGCCGCGACCAATTCCATCGGCCCCGTTGCCTCCACCGATTCAAGTCGCGGCAGCATCTCCTCGAATAGTCGCTTCATCTCCAACCGCGCCAGATGCATGCCTAAGCACATATGACGACCGTAACCGAAGGCAATCTGCTTGTTGGACTTGCGATCCAGACGGAATTCGAAGGGCTTGTCGAACACCTCCTCGTCACGATTCGCAGACCAGTAGCACAGCATCAGCCAGTCGCCCTTGGCGATGCGGCGGCCGCGCAGTTCCGTATCTGCCGTCGCGGTCCGCATGAAGTGGCGTACCGGCGTCGCCCAGCGCACCGCTTCATCGATGAAGGCGGGAACCAGCGACAGGTCTGCCTTGAGCTGCGACAACAACTCCGGAAACGCGCACAACGCCCACATCGCGGTACCGATCGTTGAGGAGGTCGTGTCATGGCCGGCCGTGGCGATGATCATGTAGTAGCTGGTGAGGTAGCGGTCGCTCAGCGGCTCCCCGTCGAGCACGGCGTTCGCCAGCACGGTCGCGACGTCGTTGCGCGGATTGGCGCGACGATTTTCGGTAATGGATTTGAAATACGCCCCGAAATCCTCGACCACGGCGTTGAGCATGCTGGCGCGCTGTTCGGCCGTGGGAGCATCCTGCTTGTTGCGGTTCATGTCCGGATCCTCGGGGCCGAAGATCTCCTGCGTAAGCCTCAACATTCGCGGTTCATCCTCGCGCGGCACACCGAGGATTTCCATGACGATGCGCAGCGGATAGCCCAACGCAACCTTGTTGATGAAGTCGCACTCGCCTCCGAGGGTCGCCATGGCCTCGACTTCGGACTGGGCAATCTCTCGAATATTGTCCTCGAGCTTGGCGATATTGGCCGGCATGAACCACGCCTGCGTCAGCGCGCGCATCTTGCGATGGTCCGGATCGTCCAGCTGCACGAGGCTGCGCACCAGGTTCGGATCGCCGCCCGTGATGCTGCGGATCTGATCTAGGGTTGCCTGGTCCATCAGAACGGTCGCACGATCCGCATTGTGGAACAGATCGTTGTTGCGGCCGATATACATGACATCGGCATGCTTGGTCACCGCCCAAAACGGATCCCAGCCCTCGACTACAGCCCTGCCAAGCGGGTTTTTAGCGCGCGCCCAGCTAAACGCGGTGTGCACCTTCTGCATGTCGGCGTAAGCCTTGGGATCGACCAAAGTCTGCGCCACGTCCAAGGGCAGGTTTTCGGAATTCATAGCCAAAATCTCCACATAAACGCTGGGTCACCGACGGCGGCCATACACCCCAGCCTAGCGCAAGGCCGCCCTACTGCCTCGTCCAAAGCGACGACGAACGCCTCTTTCTCAGGCGCCGGTCCGGCGAGACGCCCTTTTCTCGATGAAGGCCGGCGCAGAAGATCCGTCGCCGGCCCCGGTCAGGATCACCACCCACACGCGGGGATCCTGTTCCGTCTGTGCGACCACCGTGGCCAGCGACTGCGCCACATCACTGTTGATGGCATTGCGTGCCTCGGGACGATTGATCGTGATGCCTGTATCCCGAATGATCTGCAGGCTTAGCTCACTCAAGGGTCGCATCAAATGGCTGACCGCGAGGCTTGGCAGCGGCGCGCGCTTCAGTCCGCCGGCGACATGGCGCACATGCGCGTCTCCTAGAAATGACCCTTCAATTAGAAATGACCCCTCAACGACATACCAAAGGTACGCGGTACGCCGACGTAGGCCCCTTCGGTTCCGGTTTGCAAAGGCACCGGGAACGAAAGGGTGTTGTAGCGCTGATCGGCGCAGTTCATACACCAGGCATTGAGGCTCCAGCTGCGCCCGACTGATGCGATCCCTACGCTCGCGTTCAGCAGCGCGACGGAGCTTTGCTGGGTGCCATCCGCGGTATCTATATTGATCCGGGTTTTAAATTGCTCCGAGAGATCACCCGTCAGCGCAACCCGACCATTCAGAGGATGAAAGAGGCTGGCTCCCAGGCTCGCGGCCCATTTAGGCGCAAACGCGAAGCGGGTGTCGGACAGAGTGATCCCGGGTCCCCCCACCGCTTTGTATATTGCGGCCTGTTGGTCCAGTAGTGCCGACTGGCCGATCTGCGCCTTGGGCAGCCAGGTCGCAGCTGCATTGAGCGTGATTTCCTGGGTGACTCTGAAGGTATTTTCGATCTCGGCGCCATAAACCTTCGCCGACGGTGCATTCACCACGGTGAACTGCAGCCCCAGAAACTGGGCCACCTGCAGGTCGGTGATTTTATCGTAAAAGAGTGCCAGATTTGACCTGGCCCTGTCATCAAGGTAGTCGGATTTGAATCCCGCCTCTACCCCGTCGACCCTTTCCGGCCGGTAGGTCGGATCCAGCGGCGCCTGAGGGACAAAGTGAAGGATGGGGCCGAGGAACGCGTAGGCGGGATTGTTCGCGACCTGTCCGCCTGCGTTGTTATCCAGGTTGACCCCACCGGCCTTGAAACCGCGACTGTAGGTCAGGTAGCCCATCTTGCCCGGCGCGAAGTCGTACTGGAGTCCGGCGGTGCCGCTGATCGCGCTGTCGGAATGCATTGCGGTGTATTGCGGACCCGGCTGCACCCCTATCAACGTAAAGACCGGTAGGGTGGGTGGTGGGGCCGTATTATCGAAGAACGGATTTTGAAACGCGCCGTGCTTTATTTCCTTTGAATATCGAATGCCCGCGAGGGCGCCGAACTGGTCCGTGAATTTCAAATTGACATGCGCGAATGCCGCGTAGGACTTGTCGTCCGCAGGATATAGTTCTGATCCCCATATACCCGGTGCCGCATGGGCAACGCCCGGCGGGATTCCACGCGGTGCCAGCGCCAGGTTCCAGAAGGTTTGCGCCTCTTGCCCCCAGAACAGATCGCGTGTCCCCAGCAGCGTTTCGTGTGCGAGATACACACCCAGTAAATAGTCAGCCGACTTGAACAGCGAGGTCTCGCCTGTCTTGGCATCAAAGGTGAACTCCTGGGAGAACTGGCGAGTCTCGAACGCCTCGTTGCCGTTGAGCACATCCGCGCCGGAGAAATCGAAATCGCCGCCGCGCTGCGACGCCGACCAGAAACGATAGGCAGTGGTCGAATGCAGCGCAGCGCCGGGCGAGACATTCCAGTCGCTCAGCAACACCACGCCGCGGTCATGGATCTGCTGATTGGTGTCCTGATTCAAAACTGACTGATAGTCCTTCGGGTTGGCGGAGGGAAGCTTGAGTCCATTCGCGAGGGTGAGCGCATTGATCAGCGGCTGCGCGGGGCCGGGAACGAGAACTACCGTGCCGTAGCAGCAATTGTCGTGCTCGATGGATATGTCGCCGATCAGGCGGAAGGACAGATCCGAAGTCGGTTCATAGAGCACCTGCACCTTCGCGGCGCGCGGACGATGCGAGTTGTAGTGGTCAACGGTATTGGGGTTTTTTACGTACCCCTCACTATTGCTGATCAGGGCCGCCACGCGCAGCGCCAGCTTGTCCGATACCGGAATATTGCTCGCGACCCGTGCCAGCACGTTGCCGTAGTTGCCTCCGGTCACTTCATAGGAGCCATCGTAGTCGGTGAACTGCGGCTTTGTGCTGGTCAGCAGCAGCGCGCCGGCGGTCGTGTTCTTGCCGAACAGTGTTCCCTGCGGCCCCTTCAGAATCTGCAGATTGTCGTAGTCCAGGAAAGTGGACAGCAGCTGGCCGGCACGGCTCAGGTATACCCCATCGACGAATACACCCACCGAGCCCTCGAAGGCCCGATTGTTGCCTACGGTGCCGATACCGCGAATTTGAATGTTGCTGACGGCCTGCGCGTTGTTAGCAGTCTCAAAGGCAACACTCGGCGTCACCGCCCCGAGATTCGAGATATCGGTGACGTGCTTGGCGGCAAGTTGATCGCCGGAAATGACCGAGACCGCGACGGGCGTCTCCTGCAGACTCTCGGAGCGCCGCTGCGCCGTGACGACGATTTCCTCCAGCTTGCCGCTGTCCGAAGCGGTCGTGTCAAGAGTGCTGGTCACTGCCCCCCACGCGGCTGACCCAACCAAGCTCGACAAAAACACGGTTGCAGTCCCGAGTATCCGGTTGCTGGATCTCAGTTTCACCATATCGTCCCCCCTCTCTCGATCTTGGCTCCGTGCCTGTTTTTGGTCTCTGTACCAGAGACAATAAAAGAGGCGTGGGCAATGGCTCTCGTCCGATCGGACGATCGTCGCCAACTTAGGTTAGGGGGCTCGGCCGGCGCGGACGCGACGGCTCAGCGGATCAGATTCAAACGGCGGGCGACTGCAATTGCCTGAGTGCGATTGGCCGCGTCGAGTTTCACGTTGAGGTTTCGCAAATGGGTGCGCACGGTGTTCTGCGATACCAGAAGGCGCTCTCCGATCTTGGTGTTCGAAAGGCCTTCCGCGAGCAATTCAAGGGTCTGCAGCTCCCTGTGCGTCAGCGGCTCGACGAACACCGGATCATCGGACGGCTGCAAGGACCTCGCACCTCCTTTCAGATCCAACGGCCCTAGCAGACGCTCGAGATAGTCTTTGGATATCGTTCCGTGTCCGAATGGCTGATCAGGCCCACGGGTCACGCGGTACTCGTGCACCAGTCGTAGCACCGTCGCACCCTCGTCGGCAAAGTTCTGCACGAAGCCTTCTCGCGCCCCAAAGCGCAAGGCTTCGCCGACGGCGTCCATGGCCTGCCGCATCTGGCCGGTGGCATGCAGCGCTTCGGCCATCCACAGCCGCAGATGCAACGCGCGCCGGTGGCGCCGAGCGCTCAGCGCGCATGCAAGCTCCGCAGCCAGCGTCGGCAGTGCCTCGGCCGATTCGCCGCTGCGCACCGCGAGCCGAAGCCGCGCCAGTCGCGGCAATTCGATATCGTTCGCCAATTGTAGATAACGGTCGACGCGCAACCAGTCATAGCCTTCCTCCGCACGGCGCACCGACAACTGCGCGGCACCGATATCCTCGCGCAGCAGCGCCATACGGGCACGCTCCAAGTGCGCGCTCGCGGCAGCACGTGTCAGGGTGTCTTGATGAGCTTGTTGCTCGAGTTCGCTGAGCAGCCGGAAGGCGCGTTCACCATCGCCGCGGTGCTGCGCGAGGCGCGCCAGAGTGACATGGCCGGCGATCAGCAGATCCGGTAGACAGAGGTCTTTCACGAGCGGCAGGTACACGTTGAGCAATCGCTCGGCCTGCTCGGTATCCCCCGCTTCGTACAACGATATCGCCAGCAGCACCGCAGCCATCGCATTGCCGTTGGTATGACTCGAGGTCTCCGTGGCGCCCGCGCGGGCGGCCAAGTTGAAACGGCCCAGGGCCTGTTGCAAGCGGCCCTGCATCAGGTCGAAGTTGCCCTCGACACACTCGGAATACACTTGGTTGAAGACGCTGACCTGGATGCCCTGCTGCCGCCTAGCTTGTTCGAGCAGCGCAACCGCGTGCTCGTGCTTGCCGAGCCTCACTGCGGTATTGGCCGTGACGTTGCTCAAGATACTCCGCGGGTAACTGCCGCCCGGCGGCAAGCGCTTGAGATTCTCCGTTCCCACACTCCACGCGGCTTCACCCATGTCCATCATGTCGAGCAGTACGGGCCGTAAGGCGAGCAGATGCGCTATCGTATCTGGATCGGCGATTTGCGCGCGCTCCATCGCCTCGACGCGGGCCATTGCTTCGCGCGGACCGCGGGTAAACGTCAGCGACCAGGCATGAACCGCGCGCAATCGTGGATAGGTCTCCAAGATCGTGTCCGGGACTGCGTCCAGCCAGCGCGAGAGAAGACGAACCCGTCCGTCCGCCAGCAATTGTTCCGCATGCAGCGATAGCAACCGTAGCGCATAGTCGAGATCCGTGCTGGCCAGCGCGTGCTCGATGGCCGGCACCGGTCGGCCTTGCCGGCGGTACCATTCCGAGGCGGTGCGGTGCAGGAGCGGCACCGACTGGGGAGCGATGCATTTCAGGTGCGATTGCAGGTATTCGGCGAGCAGACTGTGATACCGATACCACTTCGGATCACCGCCCAATGGCACCACGAAAAGGTTGGCGCGCTCCAGCTCATCCAGGACCGCGGCACTGTCGCCACGTCCGCAAACGGCGTCGCACAGCGCCGCGTTGAAGCGCCCGAGGATGCTGGTCTTGGCGAGGAATTGACGCAGGTCCTCCGGTAAGCGCGATAACACATCTTCGGCAAGGTAGTCGGCGATGGCCGAATTAGAGCCGGAAAACTCGGCGATGAAGGCGCTGTGTTCGTCGCGCCGCTCCAACGCCAGCGACGCAAGCCATAAGGCGACCGCCCAACCTTCGGTCTTGCGATGCAGCTTCGCCACATCATCGACCCGCAGGGACAGACCGCGGCCAGCGCGCATGAACTCGTCGGTTTCCTCGATGGAGAAGCGCAACTGTGATGGCTGAATTTCCAGCAATTCGCCCCGGCCCCGCAACCTCGCCAATTCCAGTGCCGGCACCGCGCGCGTGCCCAACAGCAGCTGCGCGCCGGCCGGCAGCCGGCACAGCAATTCCTTCACCAACGCCATCACGGCGGGATTCTGAATCGACTCAAAATCGTCGATGAAAAGCCCAAACGGGCGCTCGACGCCCGCGAAACGGTCCATCAGTTCGATGACCGAGCCGCCAACGGCTACTTGCGGTGCAACATGAGCGGGAACCGACACTGCCGTCGGGTCCAACCGCTCGCATGCCAACGTCAAGCAGGAAAGAAAGCGGCCGATGTCATTGTCGGCCTGGTCCAAAGTTAACCATGCGCATGGGATGCCGTTCGCTACGAGCCGTGCCCGGATTTGCAGCATCATCGTCGTCTTGCCGAAACCAGCCGGCGCCTGAATCAGGATTACGCGTGCCCATCGGGCTTTTGTGGCCAAGTCGACCAGCCGCGGCCGCTCGATTTGCCCGGCCTTTGGGAACGGCGGAGTCAGTTTGGATGCAAGCACTTGAGTCGGGCCTGGTATTCGCGCCCGCGGCCTCGCGACCTTCAGGCCAATTGTGTCGTAGCGCATTTAAAAACGCCTTGCGACAACCGGCCAACTAGCGACACTATATCGGAAGGGCAAATGACCCAACATTTGGGGGTCGCGTACTTTCATGTCAAAACTTTCTCGCACGCGTTACTGACCAGGTTCACGCCGGACTGTGTGCGATTAACGAGGCGGTCGCCGCCTGCAGATAGCTATCTCGCAACAATCGCTTGTAAAGTTTGCCGTTATCGAGCCGCGGCAGTTCCCGCTTGAAATCTATGCTGCGCGGACATTTGACTCCCGACAGTCGACGCCTGCACCACTGCATCAATTCCAGAGCCAGCTCGTCACCAGCATCCGACCAATGTCGCGGCTGCACAACCGCTTTGACCTCTTCTCCAAATTCTGCGTTGGGGATACCGAACACAGCGACATCGGCAACACGCTCGTGCGTTATCAGAATGTTTTCGATCTCCTGCGGATAAATATTTACACCACCAGAAATAATCATGAAATTGCGGCGGTCAGTTAAGTATAGGAATCCCGCTTCGTCGACGTACCCAACGTCACCCGACGTAGACCAACCCTTTTCATTGTATGCATCTCGCGTCCTTTCCGGCTCATTGAAATACTCGAACGATTGCAGCCCATCCGAAAAATAGACTGTCCCCACTTTCCCGGCTGGAAGTTCTTTGCCGGCATCATCGACGATATGAACTTTGCTGTTCACCGCCACGCCGACTGACCCGGGATGTGCGAGCCATTGTTCAGTATTAATGATAGTGGCGCCTGCACCTTCAGTTGAACTGTAATACTCCCAAATGATGTTTCCCCACCATGCGATCATTTGCTCCTTGATTTCGCGCGGGCATGGGGCTGCGGCGTGAATCGCTATGCGCATCGAACTCACATCGCATTTTGCGCGAATTGCTTCCGGCAGCTTCAACATGCGGATAAACATGATTGGCACCCACTGACTGTGTGTGCACCCGTATCTCCCAATCAGCGCCAAGCTCGATTCCGCATCGAATTTTTCCATGATGACGCTGGTACCACCCCTGGACATTACCAGCGTGTTATATACGAGCGGCGCGGCGTGATAGAGCGGCGCAGGCGACAGGTAGACGGTGTTCTCGTCGATTTGAAAAAAGTCAGCAAGCGACGCCATCGCTGTCGACATTTGGTGTACCGGAGAGCCTGGCTGCCATGTCGGCAAGATTCCTTTCGGTTGCCCCGTTGTACCCGACGAATAAAGCATCTGAATACCTGCCTGCTCATCGGCAATCGGTGTTTCAGACTGTCGCGCCAATGCCTTCTCCCATGATTCAAATCCCGGCCGTGTTCCGTCAACCATGAATAATTGTACGGCGTTTACTTTGCCCACCATATCCATGGCGACTTCCGCCAAAGCCGCCGATGTAATCAGCACGCGCGCCAAGCAATTGGCGACGATACAGGAAGCCTCATCGCATTTTAAGTGAGAGCTGATCGCGGTATATATGAGTCCGGCCCGCTGAGCACCCCACATAATTTCCATAAAATGACGGTTATTTTCCATTTGAATCGCGATGTGATCTCCGGCCTTCAAGCCCAGCGCGCGAAACAATTGAGCGGCCTGGCAGGAGCGCCGATCCAGGTCGCGATACGTTACGATTTCGCCGCTGGTGGCCATGATAAATGCGGGCCGATCGGGCTGGCTTACAGCATGAATCGCTGGATGTTGCAGAGTGTTGTTCATCGGCAAAATACCTCTCATTGATATCCGTTATTGCTTTGCCAATGGAGTTCCCTATCCAAATAACTCTAGTGACTCGAGACACAGGATCTGATTCCCATGGCGGCGCGCCATCGTGAGAAACAATTCATCACCACGCTCGGTTCTCCCGACGGAAGCTGCCGCACTGACAGCCATCAGATATCCTGACAATGCAAACAGACGGTAATCATTCCAGCATTGTTCCCAACTGTAATCGCTGACGCCGCCCGCGCGCAGCGCAGCGTGATACTCACGAACTAGTTGCTTTTCGTTTTGTTCACGATCGGCCTCAAATAGAGCAGCCCCAAGAAAATAGGAAGCGTCGGCTGCACCGGGACCAAAAGTCGTGGTTTGCCAATCCAGTGTTACCACGGGTAATTGACCGCCTTTTGCGTTGAACAGCATATTGTCCAGCCGAAAGTCATTGTGCACGATCGTCCATGGCGGCTGATGCTGACCGTAATAGGCGGGCAACGATCGCATCAGCGCTTCGCCAATGGCGATATAACGATCGTCAAGAATGCCCGTGTAGCGTTCACGAAAAACGCTGAATAGCTGCGGATATGCGGCAATGAAATTGCGAATATTCGGATCGCGCGCCAACCACTCCTGCGCTTGCAAGGAGCGGTCTCCCCAGCGCGGCGCATGCAGCGCTGCGGCTTGCAATAACACTTCCGCCGCGGTACCTGGCGAGCATCCCCCTAGTTGATCGCCCTGCTTCGCAGGCGCCAAGTCTTCCATCAGGAGGCAGAAATCCAGCGTTTCTAAATCGATCTCCGCGACGTAGGCCGTGGGGCACGCGATGTCTACGGTTTGAACAATTCTCTGATAGAAGAAAACTTCATTGAGATAAAGATTGTAGACCTTGGCGGCGTTTCGACTGTCTTCACTTGCAGAAGGAAACTTCCCCACCAATGTTCGCGGCGCAGCCTGCTCCTCTCGATCATAGACAACAGAAAATCGAAAACAGTCGGCCACCATGCCGTTACCTATGCGCGTGGGTGATACTGCTTCAACTTTCGCCTCGCGAATGCAGTGTGCTCGAAGCAGTACGTCGGTCAGCGCGACGGCAGTGACCTGCTCGGGGTTCGTGAATGGGACATTGGACAAGGCTGTCTCCCCTCTATAGCGTTTCTAGCGGTTGGCTAGCCGGCATTCGACGCCGCGGCCGCCCGCGCGTCGGAACCATCTCTGGATCTCAGGGTCGGTGCGGGCCCAGACCCCGAAACATCAACTCCACGCGTCGCGCAATTTCCAGTCGCTTTTCATCGGTTATCCCGGGCGGCTCCAATCCCAGCGCGGTCTTGCGCAGGTGACTGATGATGAGTGAGTCGCAGAGTAGATCGGCAATCTCGTTGACGTCGGCAACGATGATTTCGCCAGACGCCATGCCGTCCTGCAGCACCTGGCGTAACGGTTCTTTCAAATGGGCGGTCGCATAGTCGTTTACCACCAACGCAAGTTCGGGAAAACGCTCCACCTCGGCCATCATCACGCGCTCCAGCGCGATGACGCTGGCGTTCAGGCAGAAACCCAGCGTTTCGATGCAGATGTGAGTCAGCCGCTCGACATTGGTGGCGGAAGGATGTTGGAGCGGAACGATCGCGGCAGCATTGCGGGTCGTGTAGCGTGCCACAACCGCTTTAAACAGCTCCGATTTGGAATCAAACCGGCTGTAGAGCGTGCGTTTGGATACGCCGGCCTCTTTCGCAATTTTCTCAAGGCTGGTCGCTTCGAAGCCGTCAGACAGAAACAAGTGGGTGGCGACGTCGACAATGCGGTTCGTCAACGATTGGGCATCATCCAAGGAAGGACGACCGGTCTTCCGCGGCGAAAGTGGCGATCGCGTGGTCGCGACGGACGTACTCACATGCACCTCCCGCTCACATGCATCTTCCGAACGATAAGGTCCCGCCAACCGGATATAGCCGCAGTATACAAGCCGAACAATAGAACGCAACCGTTGCGTTTCCTTTATTTCGGGTGTAGAAAAATAGCGCCGGCGTGGCGAGGCAGCCTCCTCCAATACGGTCGCATCCTCGAAGTCGAGCACGGAGTCTGACATTTTCGTTCGGAAAAGGCCGAGCGCCAGCGCGTTGACGCTGATGTGATCGCCTGCAAGGTACTTGCCCAGATGGCGCGTCATATGGGGCCCCGCTTTGCGTTTGCACCCGGGCTCACAACTCGAGCAACGATTTCGGCCCTCGCGCCACGCAAGTCGTCTCCAGTGCCTTAGGTCACTATGGCGAAGACGGCCCGCTACACAGTCACCCGAACGGGTTATTCGGCCGCGCGTTGGCTACAAGTCAAGGTTCTTGGAGGGCGGTCGACTAGCACGACGACATCGCGCCAAAGCCCAATGCTCAGGGGTTCGCCCTGGACAGAGCGTAGACTATGTTCGATGCTGCGAAGACTGCGCCGCCCACCGAGATCGAGCCCAACACCGAACAGCAGCTCGAAATAATGATCGCTGTTCTTGCCGACGTAGCAGATGCGCCGCCCATAAGTGATGCCCTGAGCAAGCAGTGCCTGAGCAACCTGGTTGGTCCGGTAGTCGAACTCGGCAAAGTTGGTCTGGCGACCTTCAAATGAGAGCGCGATGGCGCGAGGACGCTCGTGGGCATGATAGGCGGCAATCGCCCCAAGGGTCGACATCCGGTCAAAATCGACGAGGGTTTCCATGCGCCTAGGGTTGCAACCCGGAGACACCAATGTAGCAGCCCACGCAATCGGCGGGAAATCGATGGCAAGCCATTGTTTGATGCTTCACAACGTCCTGCGGCGTGAGTGTGATCAAGCCTGTTCCCCCTTTAAACCCCGCCTTATAGATTATCATCCAAGGTCTCACAATCCCCGAGTCCTTTGTGAGAGCGTGCGTTTGCCGCTGGTAAAACTCAAGAACACTGAAAACATAGCCTAGGCGCCGGTGAAGTCGCGTTGAGGATCGCTTGCCTGCGAAATAGTCCGTTCGGGTGAGTCGTGCCGGCCCGACATCGAACATAGTCCAGGGAAGCGCGCTCGGTCCGGTGCAAGCTCCGAATCAAGGAGAAGTCCCGCGCCTCGCCCTCAAGACTGAGCGCGAATATTGCGATGTCTTGCATCATCGCGCCCGCGACGCGGGGCGAGCGCGCCCACACCGCCAAAGTCCTCGGGGATCGCAGCTGTCGCGAAGCGCTTTCTGTTCATCGGAGAAGTCGAGCTGCATTGTGAAAATCCTGTCGGTCGTAACGGGTGTTTGGCTGCTGCCGTGGCCTACCTCTTGGCGGGGTCGTTGAAACTGCTGGCGGACCCCGCCGTCAGGCTGGAGCCGCCATCACAGTTCAGTATGGCGCCGGTGATGTAGCGCGCGCCTTCGCTGCAGAGAAAAATCGCCAATTCGGCAATGTCGCGTTTATCCCCATAAGTGCCGAGCGGAATGGCGCGCAGATAAGCGGCCTCGGCCTGCGGCGAAGGGGTCAGTCGGCGCATGCCCTCGGTATCCGCGATCGGGCCGGGTGAAATGGCGTTGACCCGGACACCCTCCGGCCCCCACTCCATTGCCAAGCACTGGGTCACCATGTTTACGCCGGCCTTTGCTGCACATGCATGGATCTGATCGCGCATCGGATGCACAGCCTGTCCCGCGGTAATCGAGATCAGTGAGGCACCGGGACGGCGCAAATACTGGAACGATGCACGCAGCACGTTGAACGTGCCTAGGAGATCGATATCGACCACCGCCTTGAACGCGTTGGCCGACATCCCAAGCGCAGGGGCGATGAAATTACCAGCCGCCCCGGACAGGACAATGTCGATCTCGCCATATCTATTGCGCGTCGCCGCAAGAGCCTTGTCCACGGCGGCGAAATCACGCACATCGGCGGCGAACCCCACCGCATCGTGGCCGGCAGAGCGCAGTCCTTGCGCCGCCGCCTCGATTTTTTCGGCCGAACGGCTGATCAACGCCACTTTGGCACCCGCTTCGGCAAACCCCAGGGCCACGCCCAGATTGATGCCGGAGGACGCACCCGCGACAAAGGCGACGCGGCCGGCCAGAATGCCCTCTCGCAGGCTGATGCTCATCGGTAACAAGTCTCCCTATCCGTACAGATCCCAGCAATGTGCTCGATGGTAGGAGCCGAGATCTCATTCATCAATCTGTTTTCCAAAAAAAAATCCGCTTTTTTTATGCGGGTTTTCGTATCGGCTTGGACGCTCAAATGACGTAGCGACTCCCGAAAAGTCACGACGCGCTGAATCGCGTCACCCAAGTTGCAAACAGGAACCGCCTGACTACGACCGGAACGACTGCATTTACAGATACCGTCGCGCCGGCCCTGTCAGGCGGTCAGCTCACGCTCGTAACGTTGAAGCCGGCGCGCGGAAAGTGGACAACCACTTCTCCAACCAGAGGATCGGTGCGTCGGATGGCGATCTCGTTCGCATTCGAGAACACGATCTCTCCCGCCACAAGATCTCGTCCATAGTCGTCGGCGGCGACCGTGACTTTGTCGCCGGGCTTCCTGCCGTTCGGATCGTATGGGTCTCGTTCGCTCTTGGATTCGGACAACGCGTTCTTCGCGATTTGGAGGGCCTCCTTTGCGTCCATCGGCGTCATCGTTCCATGGCCAATGGCCCTGAGGCGGGCGTACCAGGTCGCGACATTTGCAAACTCTTCCAGAAACGGTTTTGCGGCGTGCGGCAGCGCGCCGTTGAAAAACCAAACGTTCATCATGGCATGGACGTCGACGAGCGTCGGCTCAGCGCCTTGCAAAAATGAGCGGCCGTCCGCGAGCTGCTCGGCGACAAAGGACAGGTGTGCGCGGAATTGATCGCGCACGAAGGGTGCGGCGGCCTTCATCGTCGCCGTCGAGAACGTATTTCCGCTCATGGCGGCCCGGTCTTTCTTGAACGCTTCCGGTACCGCATCTCCGATCTCTCCGAAGATGATCGCCACAGTCGGCATGAAGACGATGCGATCGGCCCAGAAGCCAAGTCCGTATGGCAGGCCCCTGCCGTACGGTACGATCGATGGTGCGGGGAAGCGCCGTTCCAGTTCGCGAGCGATGAGCTGCGTGTCGCAGATGATATCCGCACCGATTTGCATGACCGGTGTCTTGCGATAGCCGCCTGTCAGCGGGATTAGATCGGGCTTCGGCATCATGTTCGGGATCTCGACCGAACGCCAGACGAGCTTCTTGATTCCGAAGATGAGACGGATCTTCTCGGAAAAGGGAGAGGTCGGATAGTGATGGAAAATGATCTCGTTGCTCATCGTGTCAGCTCAACTCGTTGGAGAAGCGGATATTGTTGTCTTTGATGCCTTCAAGCACCACGTCGAGACCTCCCGAGCGGATCATCCATTCCAGCCGGTGGTCGCGATATTCGCGCTTGAACAGCCCACTTTTTACAGCGCCCGCGACCTGTCCGATCGCCTTCAGCGATCCTGCGGCAGCCTGCGCGGCCTTTTGCACCGATGGACGCGTATTTGCGCGTTCAAGCCATTGGCCGAGCGCGGAATGCTCGTCCGGTCCGATGCCGTTGCTCCGCGCCCCGTTCAAGTAGGGAACGACCGAGAGATCGGCCCAGCCAAATCCGGCACCGACGAACCATTCCTGGGCTCCGAGCTGGCGCGAGAGCCACTCGTATATTCCGCGCGCCTGGGCCGACGCATGCGCTTCGATCGTGCGGGCACGCTGGCCCTCGGCGCGCTTGAACCAGCGCAATTCACCCAGGCCCCAATTGATCGGCTCGAAGTGCGTGTCCATCACTTCCTCGATTGTCCGCGCCCGGGCGCGCGCGGCAGGATCGCTCGGCAGAAGGGCGGGCTCCGGCCATTTGTCTTCGATATATTCGAGAATGATCGTCGAATCGAAAATGGTCACATCGCCATCGATCAGCGCCGGAACCTCGCCCCGCGGATTGGCCTTCAAGAACTCCTTGTCCGGCCGACCGCTTCCGATCGCAACGGGCATTCGCGTTTCGTAAGCGACAGCCTTCTCGTCGAGCGCGATCTTGACCTTCTGTGCATACGGCGAAAGCGGATGCTCATAGACAATGAGACTCATTTTCTATCCTTCCTCGGTGAGGACTTTGTCGAAGGCGCCCGGGCGGGACCGCTAGAACCGGTAAGCGGCTCGCACATTGCCGCCGAGCAGCTGCAGCAGTTCAAGTTTCTCAAGTGGCGGCGACGCCGCCGGGTTTGTAGTCCGCGCGATTCTTGCGATAGTCCACATCATCCCACGTGAGCTGAGACATCTTTTCCCGGCGCGGTCCCAGGTACCCGAAGAGGAAGGCAGCCACCTTGCGCATCTGCATTTCCTCCGTTCCCTCGGTGATCCGGTACCGGCGGTGGTGGCGATAGATGTGTTCAAAGGCCTTGTGGCGGGAGTAGCCGATGCCCCCGTGTACCTGCATGGCCCGGTCCGCAGCTTCACAGCAGAGCCGGTTTGCCCAGTAGTTGCACATGGAAACCTTGTCCGACAGTCGCTTCTCTACCTCAGGATGGGGCATTTGGTCCATCTCCCAGGCGGTCTTGCGGATCAGTAGGCGCAGCATCTCGCATTGTGTGGCGAGCTCGACCAGGGGCCACTGGATCGCCTGATTGCGCGCCAGCTCCTCGCCGAAGGGTTTGCGCGCGCGAGCATATTTCACACTCTCCTCGATGCAGTAGACCGCGGCGCCGAGGGAGCCCGCCGCCTGGCGGATTCGGTTCTCGTGCACGAAGGATTGCGCGAGCGCCAACCCTGCTTCGGGGGCGCCGAAAATGGCGCTGGCAGGCACCCAAACCTCGGTAAAGCTCACGCGCGGGTGGTCGGTCGGCATGTTGAATGTCCAGAGATATTCTTCCACCTTCACGCCAGGACTGTGCGCGGGCACGAGAAAGCACGTGATGCCCGCTGCGTCGCCATCACTGCCGCTGGTGCGGCAGAAGAGGGCGCAGTGCGTGGCGATATGCATACCTGTGGTCCACATCTTCTCGCCGTTGATGCGCCAGCCGGAGACACCGTTCCGGGTCTCCGGCACCGCCCGGGTCTCCATGTGCGTGGCATCGGAGCCATGATGCGGCTCGGTCAGGCCAAAAGCGATCACCCGCGTACCATTGAGCGAACCTTCGATGAACTCGGCCCTCTGGGGCGGCGAGCCGAAATCGCGGAACATCGCGACGAACGGGTTGTTCGCGACGATGGAGTGCTCGCTCTGCTGATCGTAATGTAGACCGAGGCCCTTGGCGGCGAGGTGCTCGCGGATCACCGTCATCCAGAGGTTCGATCCGTCCTTGCCGCCGAACTCCTTCGGCAGAGCGAAGCGAAGATGTCCGGCCGCATCGGCGCGGCGCCGCGCCTCGCGCATCAACTCCTCCCACTCGGGGCGCGGCAGTCCGCCGTTGTCGAAATCCGTGCGGGCCCATTCGCGGCGGTGGTCGAAGAAGCGCTCGTTGTCGTCCTGCGCCTGAAGAGGCTTGATCTCGGCCTCGATGAAGCGATCGAGCTCGGCGAGATAACCGATAAGCTCCGTCGGTATGTTGAAATCCACGGTTCCTTACTCCTTACTTTTCTCCGCAGCCGCAGGTGTCTGCTCAGCACCTGTGGCGCAGCGGTAGGTGGCGTAGTTCGGCTGATCGATGGCCACAGTGTCCATCGTCGTGGCCCAGAGATGCTCGATCAGCTTCGGATCGTTTGCGTCGATTTCGCCGTGGGCGATGCGCTCGCAAAGCGCGTCCGTCAGCGCCTCCGCGTCTCCCTCGGCGTCCAGCAGCTCGGCGAGCCGTGCCGCTTCGCGAGCTGCGGCGGCGGGCCCGAGGGTCATCTCCCGGCGCACGATGGCGAGCACGTTGATGGCGATGCGCGTGTGGAAGGCGACGCGCCCGGAAAGTCGCGGCATCAGTTCCTTGGCCATGAACTCCGCCACGGCGTCGAGGAGTTCGGATGCGCTGGGTTGCTCACGCATGGAGTCGGCCCTTCGGTGCGAGTAGGGCGAGCAAATCAATCTCGGTTTCGGAAGCTCGCCGGCCGATCGCCGCCCTTTCCACCGAGCGGTCGCCGGCGCGAAAGTCGTTCGCCATCATGGCGCAGATGAGTCCCCAGCGCACCGTGCCCAGGACCTCCCAGAACTGGACTCGGGCCGCCTCGACGGGACGGCCGCCGACGGATTCGTAGCCGGCAAACAGCTGCTCGCGGGAGCCGAAACCGCCCGCCGGCTTATCGAGGTTGCCGAAGCGCCAGGAGGCGACGCAGGCCCAACCCAGGTCCTCCATCGGGTCACCAAGATGAACGAGTTCCCAATCCAGCACCGCGCGCAGGCCCTCCGGCCCGGCAATGAAGTTGCCGGTGCGAAGGTCGCCGTGCACCACTGTCGGGACTGGATCTGAAGCCGGCCGGTTCGCCTCCAGCCACCGCAGCGACCATTCGACGACCGGACGGCGTTTGCCATTGGTTCGGTAGAGCGCGGTGGCGTCGTCCAGACTGCTGCGGATGGTGGCCCGGCGCAGCTCGCCGGTGCGGGCCGGATCCATCTGGTGAATTCTCGCCGCCGCGGCGCCGATCTGGAATGCCATGCGCGTGCGGGCAATCGCGTATTGCGGATCGCGCAACAGCTTGCGCGCCAAACTCTCTCCCTCGATCCGCTCCATGATGAAGCCTGAGCCGAGCCCTTCCTCCGGCGAAAGCACGTGCACAACCCGCGGCACCGGCGCGCCCGTCTGCTCGGCCAGGCGGATCAGCCGCGCCTCGGTTTCCATACCGGCAACCATGTCGAGTTTCACTGCGCCGCCGGGATTGCGGCGCAGGATCAATTGACGGAGGCTCCCCCTCGCGTCGACATCGAAGGACCAGGTTTCCTGACTGGCGCCCCCGGAGAGCCGCTCGAGCGTGATGATCTTCGCGCCGGGTTCGAGCCAGTGTTCCGCCAAGCGCGCGAGCCGGTCGGCGAGCTCACTTTCGTCGGCCGCCACAGAGACAGCATCGCGGCGCGATTCAATCATGGCGCTCAGATGATCCTCGAAGTCTTCCACGGCACGCCGAGGATTGACGCGCACTCGCCTGCGAAGGTAAGGTGTTTTTTTGTGCTAGGCACACGGAGCCCATTCGATCAATCCGCTTAGCCCGCCATGAATGTGAACTCGACCGTGCGCGTGCGTCGGTCTCAGGAGGAGCGAACAGCGCGTTCGGATCAACTGATGACCCAAGCGGCCATCGCCCTTCTGATTGAGCGCGGGGTACAGGGCACGACGCTCGCGGCGATCGGTGAAAGAGCCGGCTATTCGCGCGGCTTGGTCACGCATCGCTTCGGTTCCAAGGCGGGTTTGCTGGCGCAGGTGCACGATAGCATAGCGGCCTGCTGGATACGGCGTGTGCAAGCAGAGGTCGGCAAAGCGGTTGGAACTACGGCTCTCGAGCGGGTGGTGGATGCGCTTTACCGCTTCATTGCCGAGGCGCCTGATGCGATGCGTGCGATGTGCATATTGCGCTTTGCCACCATCGACCCGGCGTCGGAATACCGCAGCAATGTCGCCAAGGTGCACCGGGCACAGCGCCGCGACGTACAACGTTGGATTGAAGCAGGGCAGCTTGCCGGCAATATCCCTCGCAGCGTCAAGTCTGACCTTGCGGCTGAGCTGTTCTGCGCGGCCGGCGACGGCGTCGTTTATCGCTGGCTGGTAAATCCCGACCTCCCGATGGAAGCGCTGCATACGGAGCTACGTGTCGGGATCGTCCGCTCGCTGGCGACGGTCAAGCGCGCTCCGGTGCGCCGTGGCCCGATACCGTCCGGTAAAAGGGGGCGTGGGAATCGCGCATCTCCGAAAAGCCCGAAGGCACGAAGCTGACGCGGGTTGCGGCGAGCGTCCGGTCAGCAAACAGATACCAGCCCAAGCTTCACGCAGCGAGGGTTGCGCTATGAATCCGGTGAGGGGTTCGCTCAACGTGGGAACCTCTTAGTTGACGGGTGCCGAACCGAGCTTACAATAGTCACTTGTTACCGGCAAGTAAATGACTTCACGCATGTTCAATGCTATTCGATATGACGTCGACTCGGGGATTGCGACGCTTCGGCTGCATCGGCCGGAGAGACTCAACGCCTTCACGGTGGAGATGGCGCGCGAGCTGATGGAGGCGTGATCGCGCGCGGCCGGGCAAACGATGCCGCTGAGGGCGTGAGTTCGTTCCTGGAAAAGCGACCGGCATCCCTGCGCCCCCATGGACTTCCACAGCGCCTCATCGTAGCTCTTGGCCGGATTGTCCAGCACCGCACGAACCCGCTCCACGGTGCAGTGGACAGCAAGGAATCGGCGCGCCGCATCCTTCAGGATCTTCTGCTCGTCGGAGTAGTCGAAATTCATCGCGTTGAATCCTCCTGGGTTAAGTGTCCAGCGCGACGAGGGCTTCGCCGGATAGTTTGATTTCTCCCGCCTGATTGCGGGTGTTGACTGCGATGCGCAGCGTACGGGTCGCGTCATCCTTGCCGACCACCGTGCCGCGGCAGGTGATGGCGTCGCCGACATGGGTGATGGAGGCGAAGCGAACCGCGAAGCTGCGGATCGCCTCCTGGGGCACCCAATTGGTGAGCAGACGGCCCAGATAGGCCATCGACAACATACCGTGAGCGAATACGTCGGGCATGCCGGCCTGCTTCGCGAAATCGATGTCGACATGAATCGGGTTGTGATCGCCGGAGGCGCCGGCGTACAGAGCCAGCGTCAGTCGGCTGAGCGGAGGGGCGGTGAAGGGCGGCAGTTCGGCGCCGACGGCGATCTCATCATAGTGGCGGGATGGCATCTACAGCGCCTCAGGTGTTGCGCACGGCGATGGTGCTGCGCAGGTCCGCGACCGGCTCGGCGGCGACATTGCTTACGTGAGTGTCACACACCACAAACTCCAGCGCACCATTCTTCTTGGCGTAGATGTCGGCGATGCGCGTCTCGAATTGCAGGCGTTCGCCCGCGTAGGCGATGCGGTGGTAGGTGAAACTTTGTTCACCGTGAAGCACGCGGCCGATGTCGATGTCGAGCAGTTCAATTAAGGCGCGCGGGTTTGGCGCGTCCATGTCAAGGCAGTATAGAAATGTCGGCGGCACCGGCAGCGCCGGGTCGCCGCGGCGGAGCGCAGCGGCCACATTGACGTAACGCGGGTCGGTCTGGCCGGTAACCTTGGCGAAGAAGCGCAGCCGGCCGGCCTCCACTTCCACGGTGTGGCGCGACACGAGCGCGCCGATATGTTTCGGATCAATCATCGGACTCGTCCTCTCGTCGGCCTGAAGTGCGCACAGCCTCTATACCGAGCGGACAAAGTCGACGAGCGACATGTCACTTGCCAGCACATCATGGCCTATCAGCAGATTCCAGTGGGCTTCGGAACCGTGAGCGACGCGCCATTCGTGCAGGCGCCGGGTCAGCAGTTGCAGGTCATACTCTTCGGTGACGCCGATGGCTCCGTGCAGTGCATGCGCAATGGCAGCCACGAGCGCTGCCGCTTCACTGGTGCGCGATTTCGCCATCGCAGCCGCGAGCAGTGACGGCACTGCGTGATCTGTGTGGAAGGCATGCTCGGCAGCGATGGAAGAGGCGGCCGTATGTTCGGCCATCACGCTCAACTGGTGCTGCACCGCCTGGAATTTACCGAGAGACTTGCCGAACTGTACGCGATCGTTGCAGTGCTCGAGCGTCATTTCGAACACGCGGGTCATCGCGCCGCTGATCAGGGCGGCGTACAAGGCTGCGGCAAAGGCAGGCAGCGCCGCGCCGACGCCCGGTATACGAGTCCCGCTGTTTTCATTGAGCCAGCTCAGCGTGGCCGTCTGGCTGAGGTGAACGCCGGTATTCTGGCGCCGAGCCGAGGCCCCTGGAAGCAGCAACAACGCGTCTCCATCGCGCGCGAGTACGAAGTCCGCGACCATGCCGTAGGGCGTCAGGGGGCAGCTGACGATGCCTCCGGCCTCGCGGCGGAACGCCGCAGCCAAGGTAATCATGCCGACGGGAATCGCATGCGACGGCAGCAATGCGCGGGCCGCGATGGTCTGAGCAGCGGGCACCGGCGTCGCATGGCGGCCGAAGGCGCAGAGCGTGGGGAACAGATCCTTGAGCGGTAGCTGTGCGCCGCCATCGGCCTCGGACGCGAGCAGTTCCAGAAATCCGGTGGCTTCCAGAGCCTGCCACAAGGGTGCGCACGAGCCACCCGCCTCGATTGCGCGCACCATGGCCGGCGTGCAATGGTCCTCGAGGATGTCTTCAATGGCCTCTGTGAACACATTTGTCTCAGCGTAGGCCAAGGCCGCGCGCAATTATTCCGCGCAGGATCTCGCGAGTCCCGCCGCGCAGGGAATAGGTCGGCGCGATCTGGCTCACGTATGCTACGGCGCGGTACAGGTCGGGGTCCACGGGGTCGTCCAGGTTCATGGCAATGGCCGCCTCGATCACGGCGGGAATGGTCTGTTCGAATTCCGTCCCGATGTCCTTGATTAATGCCGCCTCAACCACAGGGCTTTCCCCCCTCGCGAGTTTGGCCGTGACTGCGATCGACATATTGCGCAGGGCCGCCAAGTGCGTGGCGAACCGGCCAATCGTCGCCGTGTGGGTAGCCGCTTGAGTGCCGCGCCGCAAACAAGTGATCCAGTATTCGAGCAGGACGATGCTCGACAACACCCGTTCCGGACCGCTGCGCTCGAGCGCGAGCTCTGCGCTGACCTGTGCCCAACCACTACCCTCGGCACCCACGAGCGCATCATCGGTCAGCAGAACGTCATCAAAGAAGACTGCGGAAAAATGGGCGTCGCCCGCGAGGTCGCGAATTGGGCGCACCGTAACTCCCGGCAGCGATAGGTCGACGATAAACTGCGACAGGCAGTTTTGCCGGTCCTTCGGTTCGCCTGACGAGCGCACCAGTGCCATCATGTAGTGACAATGATGTGCATTGGTCGTCCAGATCTTGCTGCCGTTCAAGCGCCAGCCGCCCTCGCAGCGCGTGGCGCGAGTGCCGACGCTGGCCAGGTCGGAGCCCGTATTAGGCTCGCTCATGCCTATGCAGAAAAACGCCTCGGCGGCACAGATCCTCGGCAGATAGAAGCGGCGTTGCGCTTCGGTGCCGAACTTGAGGATCAACGGCCCGCTCTGGCGGTCGGCGATCCAATGCGCTGAAACCGGGGCACCCGTGGCCAGCAGTTCTTCCGCGAGCACGAAGCGCGAGAAGGCGTCCAGATTGCCGCCACCGTATTGTGCGGGGAGTGTCGCACCAACCCAGCCGCGAGCGGCAAGCCTCTTGCTGAAGGCGGCGTCAAAGCCCATCCATGACCGCGCCCGGATGTCGGGCGGAGCCGGGTCGAGGTTCCGCTCGAGGAACATCTTCACTTCGGCGCGGAACTCGTTCGTTTCGACCGGTAGGGCGGCGAGCCGGAAGGCGGATAGCAGGGTGCTCACGTCGCTCTCCCGACGAGCTCCGGGAATCTCGCTCGCGCCGCCAAGCTGTTGAATCGACGATCGTCGGCCAGTTCGGGCCGACCTATCAGTTTGAAGAAGCGGATCCATTGCGCGTCGGTCACTGGCCACAGTGAAATATGAAACAGGATGGTGTTGATGGTGAAGGCATCGTACGACTCGACTACATCGATTTCGGCAGGCGTCACACCCGCCTGGGCAAAGGCGCGTGCACCGGACGAGACCGCAGCGGTGGTTGTCAGGTTGGGCATGGAGGCGATATCGCGATGGTCCGTGGCAGCGGGACGTCACCGCCCGCGCAAAAATGGCCGACGGCGCCCGTCAGCACGACGGCGCGCACCGCGGCGTCGTCACGCACCTCGGCCACCGCGGCGGCAAAGGCTTCACGCATCGGGTAGTCCAAGGCGTTGCGTTGCTCAGGCCGGTTCATGGTGAGGATGGCTGTCGCGCCCGCCCCGTTGGATGTCGATTGCGGCCATGACGATCGTTCCCTCTACTGTTTGCAGTCCGGCCGTCTTGCTCAGACGACGCCACTGGCCATCAATTCGGAAATACGCTCGTCGGACAACCCGAGGCGTCCGTTGAGAATGGCGTGATTGTGTTCGCCCAACATAGGTGCCGAACGGCCATAGCGAATCGGCGTTTCCGACAGACGGATTGGGTTTGCGACGCTCGGCGCATCAACGCCCGCGCCGTGCGGCAAGGACCGCTGCATTTCGCGATGCGTGACCTGCGGGTTCTCGAATACCCGCTTCATGTTGTTGATGGGACCGCAGGGCACACCGTTGGATTCCAGCAGTCCGACCCACTCTTCCATCGTGCGCCCCAGCATGGCCTCTGCGATTAAGGGAATCAGGGCTTCGCGGTTGCGATTGCGCTCTGGGCCGGTGCTGTAACGAGGATCGCTTGCCAGCAGCGGTCGATCGATCACCGTGCAGAAGGCGGTGTATTGCGAGTCATTGCCGACGGCGATGATGATGTCGCCTTCCTTGCAGCGAAACACCTGGTAAGGAACCATGTTCGAGTGAGCATTGCCCATACGCTGCGGAATCTTGCCGGATAAAAAGTAGTTGATCGCTTGGTAGGAGTTAATCGAGACGACGCAGTCCAGTAGGGACATGTCGATGTACTGGCCTTCACCGCTCACATGCCGGTGCTCGAGGGCCGCGAGGATGGCGGTGGTCGCGTACATGCCGGTCAGAAGGTCGCTGATCGCGAGGCCGCTTTTCATAGGCGCCGCGCCGGGGTGACCGTCAGGAACGCCGGTGATGCTCATCAGGCCGCCCATGCCCTGGAAGACATAGTCATATCCGGGAAGCGCTGCGTAGGGACCGTTCTGGCCGAAGCCGGTGATCGAGCAGTACACCAGGCGCGGGTTGATCTTGCGCAGGCCGTCATACGCAAGTCCCCAGCGTGCCAGTGTGCCCACCTTGTAATTCTCGACCAGAACATCGGCGTCACGCGCCAGCCGTCGAATGATCTCCTGGCCTTCGGGACAGGCGAGATCGACGGTGACGGATTGCTTGCCGCGGTTGGTGCACAGGAAGTAGGAGGAGGAGTCGGGAGTCTCGCGGCCCGCGGCGTCTTTCAGGAAAGGAGGGCCCCAGGTACGGGTGTCATCACCCACACCGGGTCGCTCGATCTTGATCACTTCGGCGCCCAGGTCGGCGAAGTTCTGCGTGGCCCAGGGCCCGGCGAGAACCCGGGTCAAGTCGAGCACCTTGATATGCCCCAGCGCAGTCGTGATGGCGTGGCTCTTCAGAAGTAATCTAGTGAATCAAGGATAGGGTGCGATGTCGATACCGTCCAATATAAAAAATATAAATAGTGATACGATATTAGTATCATGCGTTTAATCAGTCGACTGCATAAAGCTGATTTTGTTGATAGAATTATAAAACCTGATCCGACTTGTGATACTAACTTCGTATTAAAATGAGTAGAACGTATATTCGCAGATAAGGATCGAATCCCACCGCCGCGCGCATGACAGACTTTTGAGGGGACCGGTTGAATGCCCGACTTTCTTGTATACGAACAGCGCGACCATGTCGTCACACTGACAATGAACGAGCCCGAGCGCCGCAATCCTCTAACGGGCAATTCGGCTGTACCGGACTTCCTTGCGGCCATTGATCGCATTTATAACGATCCCAGCGTTCGTTCGGTTGTCCTGACCGGAGCTGGTACGGCGTTCTCCTCAGGCGGCGACATCCGCGATATGGAACGGCAGGCTTCAGGCGAAGTCTCCGGTATGCAGATTCGTCAGGAGTACCGCAGCGGCATTCAGAAGTTACCGCTGGCGCTTTTCAACCTCGAAGTTCCTATCATCGCCGCCGTCAACGGTGCGGCCATCGGTGCCGGCCTGGATCTGGCCTGCATGTGCGACATACGCATCGCATCGGACCGTGCAAAGTTCGCCGAGAGCTTCGTCAGACTGGGGCTCATCCCCGGAGACGGCGGCGCTTGGCTCCTGCCGCGCATCATCGGTATGTCTCGCGCGTCGGAAATGTCATTTACCGGAGAAACGATAGGTCCGGACCTCGCCGCGAGCTGGGGCTTGGTTTCGCGCGTGGTACCCGCCGAGGGACTGCTCACCGCAGCGAATGAACTAGCTGAGCGAATTGCAGCCAATCCGCCGAACGCCGTGCGCATGACCAAGCGCCTCCTGCGCGAAGCGATGCACACGCGTCTGGACACATTGCTGGAAATGGCCGCAGCCTTTCAATCCCTGTCCCATCAGACTGATGATCACAGGCGAGCCGTCACAGCCTTCCTGTCCAAGCACGGTTGACTTCAAAGGGTAATCTGACCTGTGGCGAAACGCTCGGCTGTGGTTGGCGACAATGTTTCTCCCGGACTCATGGACCTCAAACGTATCCATCAGTTTGTCATCCTTGCCGAAACGCTTAATTTCCGTCGCGCGGCAGAGCGACTGAATATGGCACAGCCACCGCTGTCTGTGTCTATCCAGAAACTGGAAGAGGAACTGGGCACGAAATTATTCATGCGCGGTGCCGGAGGCATATCGCTGACACGGAGCGGTCAAGCCATTCTGAACGAGGCTCGGCAGCTACTGTTTCATGGTAGCCAACTCCGCGAAACTGCCAAGGGTGTGCGCGACGGGACGGGGGGAACGCTGCAAGTAGGTTTTGTCGGCTCGACGACCTATGGCCTGCTGCAAAAGCTGCTTCCGCTATTTCGCGCGGAATATCCGGGCGTTGATTTGGTTTTGCGTGAGGCGACATCCGTCGGCATTTTGCAGCAACTGGAAGATAAGGCCTTGGATGTTGGGCTGGTGCGCGTGCCGTTAGTTCAGGCATCGAGGGCAACTCTGGTCCCGTTGGAAAGCGACGAATACGTGGCCGCGTTGCCACGCGGAAATCGGCTGTCAAGCAAGGGGATCCTCAAGCTAGCAGAGATGGCGGCCGAGCCATTCATAATGTACGCGCCCACGTATGCCGCAGGTCTTCACGCTACGACCATGCTCGCTTGTCAGCAGGCCGGCTTCGTACCTCGCGTGGTCCAGCAAGCCACCCAGATTCAGACGGTGCTGGCCTTGGTTGAAAGCGGGTTGGGTGTGGCGTTGGTGCCGTCCGTGATGAGGCGTTTCATTAGCGACAGGATTGTCTATCGACCCCTAGTGGACTTACCATCCGACGCCTCTATTGGGCTGGCGTTGGCCTATATGGCCGATTCGGAGAGTTCGGCAGCCAGTAGATTTCGTAAGCTTTCGGTTCAAACGTTCCATCTGAGCCGCTCGCAGTAATCGGCGCAGGCGGCATGTGACGCGGGCAAGCTAGGAGGAAATCTTGCTGATCATCCATCACCTCGGTGTGTCTCAGTCGGAGCGTGTCGTTTGGCTCATGGAAGAGTTGGGCCTTCCATACGAAATCATCTGGCACAAACGCGGTGCCGACGGCTTGGCGCCTGCGTCCTACCTTGCCCTGCATCCCGCAGCGACCGCTCCTGTGGTTCAGGACGGCGATCGGACGCTTTGCGAGTCCGCGGCCATCCTCGAATATGTGTGCCACAAATATGCCGGTGGCAGGCTCACGGTCAGCCCAGACCAGCCGAATTTCTACGACTATGTGTACTGGATGCACTTCAACAACAACATCCTCGGGCTCTTTTTCACCAGGTTGGCGCTCGGAAGCCGGACCGAAGGGCGCATCGCCGGGTTCGTTCATCGACGCGAAGACGGGTACACCCGCATGCTCGAGCAGACGCTCGCCGCGTCGCCCTATCTTGCCGGTCCCGAACTCACGTGCGCTGACATCATGGTGAACTACTGTCTCACATCGCTGCGGATGTTCGGCGGCCGCGACGACCTCCCGAATGTGCGATCCTATGTCGAGCGCGTAAGCAGGCGGCCCGCCTACATCAAAGCGATGCAGATTGCCGGACCCACGGCCGTACTGCCTGACGGGACCTAAGCGCGGGAGACCTCCGTATTGTGCTTAGTAGTTTGGTGTTCTCTGGCGGTGCTCCGGAATGCGCGCAGAGTTGAGGTCAAGGTCAGGGCCGCGAGGATGCAGACGATACCTCCGACCAGACCGAACGATACATGAAGCTTGGCCTTATCGTGGAATACGAAATCGGTCAGAAGGGCGACCGCGGTGGCCGCCAAGCCGCCGCCAACGAGATTGGTCACGCCCACATAGATGGCTGTCGCTTGGCCCCGCATTGCGTTGGGCATGATTTCCTGGAGCGCTCCAGGCGCGAGAGGCAGAGTAAAGTTGCCGAAAAACATGAAAACGCCGAGCGCTACGACGATCAGACCAGGCGCCGGATTCAGCGCGATCATCGCGCTGGCGAGAGCACACATGCCGGCGGCGCCTATGCTGACGAGCAGCTTGCCGTCGGTTCGGCCGCGTCTTGCGAGCGCGTCGGCTAAAATTCCCGCGGTCGCGGTTGAGATCGGCCCGAGGACCAGGGTCATCACGCCGACGGTCGCGCCAGCCCTTGCGATGCTCCAGCCATCGGTGCGCACTAGCAGAGTCGGTAACCACGCGGCGCCGGCGTGCAGCGCGAAATTCTGAAGGCAGAAGCCGACGTTGTGACCTATCAGCGTTCGGGCATGTGTTTTGTAGTATTGAACGACAGTGGCCAGCGGGAAGTTTCCCGCCCTCGCCCGCCGACCACCGTCGAGCCGCTCCGGCTCGCGGATCATCATGGTGAGTGGCGCGACGAGCAGCCCCAACGCGCCGACCAAGATCAGTACGACCTGCCAGGATTGCAGCGGCCCCACAAGCGGAAGCAGTATTTGGCGATCACCGAGTCTATGCCAGAGCAATCCTCCCAGGATCAGCGCGCATCCGCCGCCTACAAAAATCCCAGCGTAGAACACACCCATCGCCACACCACGGCGGCTGGGCGGGAAGAAGTCCGCCAATAGTGACACGCCGGCAGGGGTCACTGAGGCCTCTCCGGCTCCGACGCCGACCCTACCGAGGAACAGTTGCCAGAAATTGCCGGCTAGGCCGCAGCACGCTGCGGCGACGCTCCAGACTGCGATTCCAATTGCGGCGATAGTCCTGCGCCGCCCGCCGTCGATCCACCTCGCCACCGGCAGGCCGAACAGCGCATTGAAAGCCCCGAATGCAAAGCCGACTAGCAGGCTAATCTGAGTATCGGATAAGTGAAGATCTCTCTGGATGGGAATGACAAACAGGCTGATGATCGCCCGATCCATGAAGGCCAGCGCACACCCCAAAAAGAGGACTGCGCAGGCAACCCAAGCCACTTTGGGAGATGGATAGAGTAATTTTTCGCTCACATCGGCGCTAGAAGCGCGCATTCAGATTCACTAACCATTGACGCGGTCGATTGATCCCGGCGATGTTGTATGGAGCGCCTGTTTCCGACCCGTCGACATAAAATGTGTTGTACCTCACATCGAAGACATTCATCAGGTGCGCGCCGGCGCTCCAGTGTTTCCCAACATCAACCGAGACGCCGGCGTTCACGACCTGGTAGGCCGTTTGCTTGAAGCGAAAGCCTTGAAATGGACATCCTGGAGAAAGCGCCGAACAGCCTCCCTGATCCCAATAGGAGCGACCAACAAACCGCGAATCAACCCTCGCGTTCAGTACCAAGTCATCGCTCAGAGTGTGGCGCCAATCGACCGCTAATGCTCCTTGGTACGCAGGCGTGTTGGCCGCCGTACTACCCAGTGCGTTCACCGGGTTGTTGTTCCCGTCGGTAAAAACGGCGGACCCAAAGATTGCCTCGGTTACCCCCACTCCCGCCGTCACGGTAAAGTCCGCCGGCAGACGCGCTGTAGCTTCCAGTTCAAATCCATAGTTACGTGAAGAACCCACATTTGTTGTGTACGTAAAAATACCGCCGGTGGAAACTTTGCCGACCTCGAATAGGCGATTGGTATAATCGATATAGAACGCCGCCACGTTCAGGTTGAGGCGGCGGTCAAATAGCGATGACTTCACGCCCGCTTCGTAACTCAACGCAAATTCGGTTTTGAACGGAAGCACCTGGTTTGGCGCCCCGAAACCTGCGGGGTTGTCAGACAGATCACCCTCCTCGTCTCCTCTCGCCACCGTCACATACGCCATTACGTCCTTCGAGATATGGTAGGAGATCGAGCCGGTCGGCAACAGGTCGGCGTTCTCTTTAACCCTCCCGTAGCACGGGAGACACGACGGCGTCGTATCCGTCAGCGTGTTGTCGAAGCGCGAAATTCGCGCACCTGCCTCAAAGGTCCAATTGTTCAAGTCATAGCTCGCATTGCCAAAAATCGCATAGTCACGGTTGACATGCCGATATTCGACGTCGGACGCTGGTATTGGTGCCAGCGCTCCCGGTAGCAGCGGTATCACGCCAACCGGGTTACCAGGGGTTGGATTCATCCCGAGAGATTGAATTTGCAGTGCGTTGCTGTTGATTCGCTGTATGAACGCGCCGGCCAACCATTTGAATGATGAGGATCCGCTGGACGATAGCCGAAGCTCCTGGCTCCAGACACTCTTCCCGAAGTCCTGTTGATAGCTCTCGAAAGCTTGACAGCAGTAAAGAGGATAAAAAGGACTCGAGGGGTCAGGAACAGGAGGGCCAAAAAGAAGGAGGCCGGCAGAAGGAAACGCTCCTTTGTCGAAATTGGCCATCGACGTGATTGAGGAATGAAAGTAGGACGAGATGGAGTTGAAGGTGATGTCCCCAAAATAGTGAGTGATGGCGAGAGTCGGAGCATAGAGGTTTCGCCTATAGGAAGGCGTCGTGCCATCGACGCCGCCTTTGTAGATGAGACTGTAGGTGTGGTCATTCGGCGGCGTGTAGTACAGATTCATGTTCTCGGTGCCGATGTGATCTCCCGATAGATAAAATGTTATCTTGGTTTGATCACCGAGGTATTCGAGGGTCAATCGACCACCCGTCTCGTTGGAGTCTGGAAGCGTTTTTCCCAAGGTTGGGTCGGGGAGATACCCGTCCGACCGGTCGTTGAACACGCTCAGTCGCGCGAGCAACCGCTCCGGCACGATGGGACCGGATACCACTCCATCCACGGTCTGTTGATTGAAACGGCCGTATTCAATCGAGCCCTCGCCGGTCAGAGTGTCGGTGGGGAGTTTCGTCACAAATTTTATCGCGCCGCCAACGTTGCTGCCACCAAAGAGCGTGCCCTGAGGGCCTTTCAAAACCTCGACTCGCTCGATATCCATCGGGCGTACCGATTGCCCTTCGAATTGCTGAACGTCATTGACATAGAAACCAACGCCCTGCACGACTCCGTAAGAACCCACGCCGCGCAGCACCACGTCCGGCGTGTTGTCCGCTCGTTGAGTGATATTCAGATTGCTGACGTGAGAATTAAGGTCATCCAACGTTGTCAGGTGCGCGGCGGCAAGCGTACGCGAATCTATCGCCGTGATCGACTCTGGTATTGCCTGGATATTTTCGCCCAGCTTTCTCGCGGTAACGATGATCTCCGTGACTCTACTGTCCGGCTCCTCGCCCGTCGAAGAAACGCTTGGCGCAGAAGGTGCCTGAGCGACTGCGGAATGACCGAGAAAAGTACCGCACAATAGCAATGCTAAAGGCGGCAGCGGTGGTCGGATCGAATTCCCTTTGAACATCATTTCACTCCCCTCCATAAGCCCCGCACCACCACACGCGTGGTAACGGTCCCCATGTGATTGTTCCGCATTCTGGTTTTGCTCTTATCCAATCATTGATTTTCACAATACTACGCCAAATGGTTTAAACGCAAGCACAATGGTTTAAAAATGATGGCAAATGGTTTACGGTTTGGCGTAACCAATCGCCTGCCCATTGCTATTCTCTGTATTATCAATGCGTTGCATTTGGACGGATCCTGCAAAATCAGACCTCGGCACCGGGTTAGAGCTGCGCTGCAGAACGGCGGAAAACGCTTAAATACCGTAATATGGTTGCAAATCCGGGCCAATTTATTAATAATGGTTGTACGCGCATCCACTAGTGGTTGTACCGAGCATACGGACATGTTGTTTGGTTAATGGGAGTTGTTAAGTGGGTGACACCTTGGTGGAAGAATCGAAGATCCCCCTGAAGATCGCGACTCCGGTTGCACAGCAGATGCTCGCATGGACACTGGGAAAGCCGGGCGAGTTGAGCCTGGGCCAAAAGGAGGTCCCTCTTCCCGATCGATCCGAACTGCTTATCCGCATTGATGCCGTGGCCGTTTGTGCTACCGATCTGGACGTAATCGCCAACGGCCCGCCGGCGCTCATCAACGGCACGCTGCCTTTCAACCAGGGGTTCACTCCTGGCCATGAATATATGGGCACCGTTGCCGCGCTCGGTCCGGGGGTGGACGAATATAAGGTGGGCGAGCGTGTTGCGGTCGAAATCCACTCCGGTTGCGGCCAGTGCAAGCGGTGCCGCTCCGGCATGTACACGTCCTGCACCAACTACGGCCAGAACTATGGGGAACATGACAAGCGCCACCGCGCCAATGGCTTCACGACCAACGGTGGTTTCGCGCAGTACGCGGTCAATCACGTCAATACGCTGGTGCGCGTGCCCGACGATATGTCGGACGAGGAGGCCGCGCTCGCGGTGACTGCCGGTACGTCGATGTATGGCTTCATCGAACTCGGCGGCCTTCTCGCGGGCGAAAAGGTCGTCGTGATCGGGCCCGGTCCGATCGGGTTGCTCGCGGTGGGGGTGGCCAAGGCGCTTGGGGCCGCGCCCGTTATTCTCGTGGGCACGCGCGAGAATCGTCTAGGCCTTGGCAAACGCCTTGGTGCCGATCATCTCGTCAACGCGAAGTTATGCGATGCCGTTGAAGCGGTGCGCTCGCTGACCGACGGCAAGGGCGTCGACTATGTGATGGATTGCGCCGGGACCGAGGAAACCGTCAATCAGGCAATCCTCATGTGCAGCCGCGGCGGCAAGATTTGCCTTGCGGCTTTTCCCCATGGACGAGTCGGGATCGATCTCGGTCACGCCGTCATGAACAATATTTATCTTTATGGTATTCGGGGGGAAGGAAAGAGCGCGGTCGCGCGGGCAATTGCACTGATGGCGGCAAAGCGCTTCGACGCAACCTTGATCCACACCCACACATTCGGATTGGCCGATGTACCGAAAGCGATTCAATATGCACGTGAACGCATCGATGGCGCGATCAAGGTGGTGGTGAAGCCGCAGTCGTACTGATCAATTCAAACACATTCTGAGGATTGGAAATTTAATGGAAACGACCAGCCTTGACTCTTCAATGCAATCGGCTCGCGTGACGTTGCGGCAATTTCTTGGGCGCAGGGCCGAGAGCGAAGATGGCATCGCGCGCCTTTCCGTGGAGTCACAAGCGGCGCTCCGACAATTCTCGCTCGAACGGTTGATGGGTTACGGCTTGGCCTATGCGGATGTGAGCGAATTGCGCGCGCGCGTGCTCGAAGGGGAGGCGTGGGAAGCTGCCGCGACCGGTTTGGCGGAAATCGCGCTGAAGCAAGCGAATGCCGCTTCGACTGGCCCAGCGCAACCGACCCGCATCCTATACCTTCGCCGCGCATCGGCCCTCCTGCGCATGAGCCAGATGATGATGTTGGTCGATACGCGGGAACGCCGCCGGATTTTTGCTCGCGCCGCTACGATTTATGGAGAAGTAGCCAAGCTCCGATCTGACCGGCAACGGATCTTGGTCGAAACGGACTCACGTCCCTTGGTCGGGTGTCTTATTCCAGCACGGGGCGGTGGGGTGGCCTCCGCGATCGTCATCGGCGGGGTCGAGGGTTGGGCCATGGATTTCGACTGCATGGGCGAAGCGCTCGCGGCCCGAGGCATCGACGCACTGATGCTGGACGGCCCCGGTCAGGGAGAGAGCCGGTTCGATCACAACCATTATCTAAGCGTGCGGTGGTCTGATGCCTATCGGAGTGCGATCGACTTTCTGGAACGCCGTACAGCCGGGCACCGGATTGGCTTCATTGGGAATAGTATCGGCGGCAGTTTCGCAATGGCCATGGCATCCATCGATAAGCGGGTGTCTGCTTGCGTCTGTAATGGCGGTGTGATCAAGCCCACGCTGGCGCGCGGAAACACGACTTTTTTCGCCAAGATGGTTGCCGCCTGTGGGACCAATAATGAAGAGGAAGCCCTCGCGGCGTGGGGAGCCGTCGATCCGATAGCGCCCACGTCGGGTAGGGGATATCCGCTGCTCATCGTCCACGGTGGAAAGGATCCGATGATACCGATGGCTGCATCGGAGATGCTGCTCGCGGCCGCGCCGACAGACGACAAGGAAATGGTCGTCTTTTCAGATGGTGACCACTGCATCTACAACCATCGCGACGATCGTGACGCATTGATTGCCGACTGGGTGCGTTCGCGGCTTGCCGGAGATGTCTTATGCAGATCGTAGATGCCCAAATTCATCTTTGGACGAACGATAAGGCGCCGCCGCATCATCGGCAGAAGCCCTTCCGGTTTGATGCGGCGTTGCGCGAAATGGACGCGGCTGGAGTGGATCGGGCCATCAACTGCCCGGCGATCTGGGATCCCGAGTCAAATGCCTATGCTGTAGAGGCTGCACGCCTCCATCCGGATCGGTTCGCAACCTTGGGATGGTTCAATCTCCTGCGCGAAGCCGATTCGCAATTCCTGGATGAATTCGTCAAGCAGCCCGGAATGCTAGGGTTGCGGTTCATCGTTTGGACAAAGGAGCAACAGGAATTGTTCGCAGGCGGGAAACTGGATTGGATATGGGAAGGCGCGGATCGCCTGAGAATTCCTGTGGGGTTCATGCTGCCTGTCAGCCTGTACGGACGGCTCGCCTCAATTGCGGCGCACTTTCCGCGCATGCGGGTGCTCGTCGATCACCTGGGGGTGAGTCCCGCACTCAAGATTCCCGAAGCCGTTGCCCATCTTGATGAATTGTTGTCCCTCGCTGCGCACCCCAACATCGCGGTCAAAGCGACCGGCGTGCCCAGCATGGCGACGGACGCGTACCCTTTCGCCAGCACGCACTCTGTGCTGCAACATGTGTTCAAGGCCTTCGGGCCGCGCAGAGTATTCTGGGGGACCGATATCACGCGCCTGGCACCCAGCTGGCGGGAATGCATCACCCTTTTTAGCGAAGAGCTGCCCTGGCTCAAAGGTGACGATCTGGAACTGGTGATGGGTCGGGCGGTTTGTGATTGGGTAGGCTGGTCGTGATTGGCAGCGCCGCCTATTTCAATGCGCTGTCGGGGCATGCCGCACACTTGCAACAGCTCTCCGGTACTCGCTGACGGCGTCCATCCAATTCCGGCTCGCGATGAGGCCGACATAACCGTCGGGACGAACCAGAACGATGACATTGTCTTTATCTGAAATCCCGTAGGCGGCGTGTGCAGTGCCATCGGTGTCGATAATTGTTTCGCATTCTTCGGCGATCCCCGATTGTCGAACGGAACATTTGCGCAGGATATCCACCGGAGTCCATTCCAGATCACGGATGGCGGCGGCGGCCTGCGCGCCGAACGCCAGCAGTGTGAAGTGCGTTCCGCGAAACAGGTCGAAAAGTCGAATCCGTCCTGACGAGTTCTCGCAAATGGCGTCGGGTGCACGGTCACCCGCCCGGAGTTTGCCGTGATGCCATCCAATCTCCATGGTGAGAGAACCGCCGCGATAGTTGAGCAAGAGCTGACGCTCCGCGTCTCCGCGCTTGGGCACTCCTCTTGACTGATACAACTTCATCGACCTGCCGAGTACGCCTGCCGCAACCGGCAATCGTTCCTCCTGGTAGGTATCGAGCAAAGACGCAGGTGCACCCTTGAGTACCATGGCCAGCTTCCAGCCGAGGTTATAGGCATCCTGGACACCGGTATTGAGCCCCTGGGCACCCGCAGGGGGATGCACATGCGCCGCGTCGCCCGCCAGGAACACGCGCCCCACTCGATATCTGTCCACCATGCGCACATTGGGCTTGAATAGTGAGAGCCATGCTGGATGATGCAGGCGAATATTCTTCAATCCGGTGCCGGCCAACCAGCGGCTCTGGATGACCTGCTCCGAAAGCACGGGCTCGTCTTCGGAAGGGCGTAACTGCATCATCAGTTGGAAAAGATCGGAGTTTGGTAAGGGGCACAGGCCGATCGCCCCACCCTTCGCGGTTGGCCAAACGTGCCAGTAGTTCCTGGAAAGGCCATCCACGAGTAGGTCGCCCACGATCATCCTGCCCTCTTCGGTGCTCGAACCCGCAAATTCTATTCCCAGAGATTTGCGAACAAAGCTGCGCCCTCCGTCGGCCGCGACGACGTATCTTGCCGCTACCGTCTCGGTCTGTCCTTCACGCCGTAACTGAGCGCTTGCACCTGCCTGACCTTGCTCAAGCCCGACGATCTCAACTCCCTGTTCCACTCGGCATCCCAGACGCTCGAGTCGATCTCGCAATATCTCTTCTGTCCGCCATTGAGGTACGAGCCATACGGCGGGATAAGGTACATCCGGTGTGGCCTGTACCTGCTTGTGCATATGCCATTTCAGAGCGAGAAACCATAGATGAGCGTTCATGCGCGGGTAAGGCGAGCCTGCGGACAAAAGCTCTTCCACAACGCCCAGATCATCGAATACTTCCAGCGTTCTCGGTTGCACTCCCTTGCCCCGGGATCCCGTGAATGGTTCGGTGGCCTTGTCGACGATTCTAAAGGGCACCCCGCGGCGGGCAAGGTCGCAGGCAAGCGTAAGACCCGTTGGCCCGGCGCCGATAATGATGACGTCCGTGTTATGCACGGATTTTGCCGGCGAAGTAGTTGGCAACCGACCCCCTATCGGGCGATTCATCGAACAGGCCGATATAGTTGTCCGGCCTTACCAACACCGCCGTCGGACCGGTGACACCGTAGGTCGCCGCAGGTTCTCCCTCGGTCGATAGTCTTACTATCTTCAGGTCGCGGACATCGGCCGGAAGATCGATCTCGACCCCGTCGAAGAGCAGGAGCGTGAATCGGGGGCCACGTAGATCCTCGAACACGCGGCGCTGGCTCCCATCGGCGGCCTTGTAGATTGCATCCGGCGCCCGATCTCCGGCGACGAGAGTGCGACCCGAGCGGCCGCGGTCGACAGTGAGTGTCGACCCGCGATAATTGATGTCAAGTTGTTGTGTTTGCCGCCCTCGCGTCTGGACCGTCCCGTCGCCCCCACGGGTCAATCCTCCGGCAATGTCGAGCACTTGGGCAGCCACGGGTCGCCGCTCAGCCTCATAGGTTGCCAGCAACTGATCGGTCGCCTCGCCACGAAGCACACGCGCGAGCTTCCATCCTAAATTGTAGACGTCTTGGATGCTGGTATTGAGTCCCTGGGCACCGGTCGGCGGGTGCACGTGGGCAGCATCGCCTGCGATGAACACTCTCTCCTTTCGGTAAGCGTCAGCGAGCCGCAAACTGGGGGTGAAGAGCGACAACCAGGTCGCGTCATGGATTCGCAGATCCGTCCTTCCTGTCCGGCTCTGAAAAAGTGCGATCACAGACGCCTCGGAAATCTCCGGCTCCTCGTTGGCGGCGAGCGGAATCATAAGCTGAAATGCATCGACGTGAGGCAAAGGACAAAGACCGACGGGGCCATGCTCGGTTTGCCAAATCCACCATTTGTCCCGCGCTAGGGTTTCAACGCAGATGTCGCCGAATATGATGCGGCGAGCGGCCATCGCCTCACCGGGGAAGTTGATTCCAAGCGCCGTGCGCACGAGGCTGCGTCCGCCGTCGGCGCCAACCAGGTATTTCGCTCTGACGCTGGACGATTGCCCCCCTGCCAGGAGCGTCGCGATTACGCCGCCACCATCCTGCTCAAAGCGTCGAAGTTCAACACCATTCTCCACTTCGCCGCCATGTGCGTACAGCGTCGCCCGCAGCACGGCATCTGTCCGCCACTGAGGCGCCATGATCATGTTCGGATAGGGAACGTCGGGCGTTGGATCGATCTGGACGTTGAAGGGCCGCTCGCCGATGACTGTGTCACCCTTCAGCATGCACAAGGGTGGGTACGGGCCGCTGATCTCGAGATAGCCGGGCAAGGCGCCAATATCTTCGTATATCTCCAGCGTCCGCGGCTGGGATCCCTTTCCGCGAGACGCTTGCAGCGGTTCGTTCCGCTGCTCGATCAGCCGGAAAGCGATGCCCGAGCGTGCCAACTCTATTCCTAGGACGAGACCCGCGGGTCCCGCGCCTGCGATCAGCACATCCGTGTCATAAGTCTTCGACATTTGTCTATTCCACACCATTCATCGTCTATTGGTCAACCATTCTCATAAACTCAATCATTCAAGCGCCAGTCTCTCGGGCAGCTCAGATGCACAGTCGCCGATCCTGACTCCGCTGGAATGACGATAATATTAGGGATTTCCAGCAAGAAAGTTACGTTGATCAAGACTCATGCGCGCAGGACCTGGAGCCGTAACCAATTGGCTACCATTTACAACCAGACTGTGTTAGTTTCGTGTCCTGACCAGCTCGCCCCCACCGATGTCCGAAACTCACGCATCCGGCCGACCGGCCGTCGCCCCTGCGCTTCGATTGGCCCCGCCAGCTCCTCCGGTGGGACTGGTTGAACGCGCCGACATCGATGCGCAGCTCGATACCGCACAGAAGGTCAGTCTCGTGCTGTTCTGCGCTCCGGCCGGCTTTGGCAAGACGACGGTCATGGCCCGGTACTTCGACAAGCAGAGATCAAATGGGGTCGCCACCGTCTGGATCCTGCTGGACGATGCGGACAACGACGTCGAGCGATTCCTCTTCAAGGTGCAAGCGGCCCTCGACAGAAGCGGCCTCTTCGCTGATGTGATGCGCGATGGAACGTCGATTGCTACGGCGCCGGGCGCGCGGTTCGACGTGGCGGCCCGCCTGGCGTCGGCGCTGCACCCATTCGCGATCTTCTTCGACGATTTCGAACTCCTGCGCAACCCGGTCGTGCTCGATCTTTTCAAGGAGGCCTTGGAAAGCCTGCCCGCCCATGGGCAGGCCGTGCTGGGCGCGCGCGAACATTCGAGATTGAATGTCGGGCGCTGGCGTGCCACGGGTCGCATGATCGAGATCGGCCCCGCGAGCCTGCGATTCTCCGCCACCGAGGCGCGGGAGCT
>Ga0179587_10000078_pt1 | contig 44361 bp, 49 predicted proteins | sample CZODoug2_1_08_16_FD_185932 | JGI IMG/M metagenome (GOLD analysis project Ga0179587, IMG submission 185932) | Vadose zone soil fungal communities from Angelo Coast Range Reserve, California, USA - CZODoug2_1_08_16fungal | ecosystem: Environmental > Terrestrial > Soil > Vadose zone | place: USA...
ATTTGGGGTCGACCAGCGCCACCAACCTCGACGGATCGACCATGTATGACTACACAATCTACCCCGGCGGCTCGGTTGGCACGACCACGACCTGCAGCACACCGGGAGTTCTGCCCGGCGGGACCAAGAAGGGCTGGTTCATGAACCTGAATCAGTATGGAACGGGCGAACAGACCGTGACCGGCGCGCTCATCGCCGAAGGATTGGTGGCCTTCTCGACCAACCGGCCCATCGCAGCGACGGCGGGCACCTGCGCCAATCTGGGTCAGGCGCTCGGCTACTGGGTGAATTTGTTCAACGCATCGGGCGCCATCGGCGTGCCGGGTGCCACGTGCGGCGGTGCCCGGGCTTCCATATTTACGGGCGGCGGCCTGCCGCCCTCGCCCGTGCTGGCGAACGTGGTGGTGAACGGGGTGTCGCTCACGGTGACCTTCGGCACATCCCTATTGGTCGGCTCGGCGTCGAGCACTTCGGGCACTAACGCACCATTGGGAACCTCGGGGTCTTCCTCGAATGCAAACCAACTGCCTCCGTTCATCACGCCCGTCCGCAAGAAGATCTATTGGAAGTCCTCCGGAGAGAACTAAGGGACTGCGCCCGCAATAATTCGCCGCGGTAATGTCTTGCGTTGGAATCTGCAATTTAGCGCCGGCGGACACAGTTCCGCCGGCGGTTCTTACTCCAAGTTGGCGCTTTCTCAGCTGGTGGGCTGCTGATCGCAGGTCACTTGCGTGTTCCAGTCCGCAAAGCTACCCACGGGATTGTGTTCCCAGGCCCAGACATGCAATTCGTAAAACGCCGGTAGGCCGTAGCGATTCGGTGCGTCAACGAAGTTCATCAAATGCCCTTCCAATGCGGGAGTGGCGGTGCTACCGGGCGGAATCTGGGTTTGCCAAACGCTGGCGAGAATGATGAATTCCACCCCGACCAGGCGAAAGGCACCGTTCGACAACGGTTCGTAGATCAGCGCCTCGGGTTCGGTTGCGTTTAGAGTCCCGGCGTTGATTCGGGAGCCCAATACGAAGTGCACTCCCATCGCACCAAAATCCGGGCCGCTGACGCAGGGCGTGGCTTGCACGAAGCCGGCGGCGAGCGCCGCATTGATGTCCCTGAATTGCGCCGTTGCTTTGTGAACCTTGTCAACCAGCGGCGAATTTTGATCGACGGCGCTCATCGTCATGGCATGCGGCGATGGCTCTGCTGCGAGGGCTATGAAAGGAACGGATAGAGACAGCAAAGTTAATATCAATCGGCCGGTAATATTCATGGATGATCTCCCTTGGGATTGGCTCATGGGCGAGTGGACAAAAACCGTTATTTGTAGAAGTACGGATCGAGGACACGAACCTCGGTGATTTGCGTGATTGGCAATTGACTGCGAACCGCAGCGCGCCGCACAGCCTCCGGCGTGGGTCCGTCGTAGAGACAAAATGTACGTTTGCGATCGGGAGTTACATAGGAGTGCAGCCAGGTGACTCCGTCTTCCGCATTGCTATCGATCACGTTTCGACACAACTGGGCGCCGGTCTCGTCGAGCGGGATGTTAAGACCGTCTGGGAACTCTCGTTCAATCAAAAACCGGGACATGTGGAACTCTCCCTTGCAAACCCACTGTCGACAATCATGGTTTGCTGGAGCGACCGGCGAATCACAGGATCTACCCAATTTAGAGTGGTCGCATACCCACATTGCGGGGGCGACGGCTCCGGCCTCGACACGCTTTGCGCGCACGCCGGGGATCGGTTACAACATCTTCAATGCAGTTACTCGAGCGCAACCAATGCCTGGCCGAGCTTACTGACTGGCTCCGGCGCGCGATCGAGGATGCGGGGTGCATTGTTTTGCTGGGCGCGGAAGCAGGAATCGGAAAGACGGCGCTTTTGCAGGAATTCGCCAAGGCAACGCTCGGCGTGCGGGTGTTGTGGGGTGGCTGCGATGCGCTGTTCGCGCCCCGTCCATTGGGACCGCTATACGACATCGCACGTCAGACACAGGGCGACCTCTTGGCCGCCATTACCGGCAATGCAAACCGCGAAGTCATATTCGCGGCGACCCTCAACGAGTTGGAGCGTACGCGGACGCTTGTGGTCTTCGAAGATATGCATTGGGCGGACGAAGCTACGCTCGACCTCCTCAAGCATCTAGGGCGGCGTATTCAGCGCACCCGCGCGATGCTCATCGTCAGCTACCGCGATGATGAGGTCGGACCGCGGCATCCATTGCGGTTCGTCATTGGAGATTTGCCACGGGCGAGCACGCACAGAATGTCGCTTTTTCCCCTGTCGGAGCCGGCAGTGGCTCAGCTTGCACGGCAGGCCGGCCAATCATCAGCGGACCTGCATCGCATTACAGGCGGCAATCCATTTTTCGTCACGGAAGCGCTGGCCGCCGTGGCCGACTCGGTCCCAGTCAGCGTGCGCGACGCGGTTCTTGCGCGCGCCATGAGACTGACCCCGGACGCACGCGAGATCGCGGAGCTTGCCTGCGTTGTCCCCGGCAGCACGGAATCGTGGTTGCTGGAACAGGCGGTTCGGTTCGATGAAACGGCCATCGAAGGCTGCATGAGCATCGGCATGGTGCGAGCTGATGACGGCTCGCTGGCCTTTCGCCACGAACTCGCGCGGCGCGCGTTTGAAGACTCTTTGTCGCAGTCTCACCGGCAGCTTTTGCACGCGAAGGTTTTCGCGGCCCTCGCTGCACGGCCCCAAACTTCCGCGGCACGCCTCGCACACCATGCTGCTGGGGCACGCAATGCAGCGGCCATTTTGCAATTCGCGCCGCTGGCGGCCATGCAGGCGGCGTCGGTGGGTTCACATCGGGAGGCCGCCTCGCTGTATCAGGTTGCGCTCCTGTATGCGCAAGAAATCGCGCCCGATGAGCGGGCACGCCTGTGTGAACGATTGTCATACGAATGCTATTTGACCGGTCAGCACGAGCGGGCTATCGAAGCGAGCCGTGCTGCGCTCGAAGTCTGGCGAGCATCGGACGCGCGCAAGCGCGAGGGAGATGCGCTGCAGTGGCTGTCCCGCTTAAGTTGGTTTGTCGGACGTCGCGCTGACGCCAACCGCTATGGCGCCGAAGCGGTGCTGACGCTCGAATCGCTGCCGCCCAGTCCCGAATTGGCGAGGGCCTACAGCAATTGTGCGCAACTGGACTTGGAGTCTCACGAATTGGAATCGGCCATCAGCTGGGCGCAGCGCGCCATCGCATTGGCGCAACCGTGCGCGGCTAACGAAATTCTCTGCGATGCATTGGGTGCGCTGGGCATAACGCGGCTCATTGCGGGTGACGCTTCAGGATGGGCCGATCTCGAGCGGGGTTTGCGTCTCGCGCTCGACGGCGCTCTACAGGAGCAGGTGGCAAGTGCCTATAATGATTTGTCTGCCATGGCCGTTTCCTGGCGGCAATATGACAAAGCGTCTCGTTGGCTCAGTGTGGGACTGGCCTACTGTGAGAAGCACGATCTGGATTCCTGGCGACTTTACATGCTCGCTTATCGCGCACGCAAAAGTTTCGAGCAAGGCGACTGGCCGGCTGCGAGCGAGGATGCAGAGGCGGTGCTGCGCCATCCGCTTGCCACGCCGATCACGCGCATCCCTGCCCTGCGCACCTTGGGCCACATCAGAATTCGCCGCGGCGATCCTCAGGCAGAGGCCGCATTAGAAGAGGCGTGGGCGCTCGGCGGCGCCACACAGGAGTTGCAGCGCGTCGGCACAATTGCTGCGATCCGCGCCGAGGCCGCGTGGCTCGCCGGCGATCGCGAAGGCGTTCTGAGGGCGGTCGAGACCGCTTATGAAATGGTGTGTCAGCGGCACGATCCGCGGATGAAGGGCGAACTCGCAGCCTGGTTGTGGCGGGTTGGGGCTCTGGAAGGGCCACCGGCCGAAATTGCGGATCCTTATGCGCAAGAAATCTCAGGAGATTGGCGCGCCGCAGCATTCAGTTGGAAGCGACTGGGTTGTCCCTACGAATATGCGTGCCTGCTTGCGTGGCACGGCGCCGAAGAGCAACAGCGAGAAGCACTTGAAATCCTCGAACGGCTCGGCGCGACCCCCGCGTCTCAGGCCCTGCGCAAACGAATGCGCGCCGAAGGCGTTCGCGCGGTTCCGCGGGGCTTGCGGACATCGACCCGCAGTAACCGGCTCGGGTTGACGCGTCGAGAGGCGGAGATTTTGACGCTGGTGTCCCAAGGCATGCGCAATTCCGCGATCGCAAAGCGTCTATTCGTGTCGACCAGGACGGTGGATCGTCATGTGTCGGCAATCCTCTCCAAGCTCGGCGTGCAGTCGCGCGGCGAAGCTGTCGCCATGGCCAACAAGGGACCCGGCTCGCCCGACGGATGAGCGGACGTCGGTCCCAATATATGGGGCCGCCAAACGCGAAGGTGAACATCTCGCAAGTCACTGCGGTTTCTTCTCAGTCTTGACATATCTGGTCAAAGGATTAACTTCGGCGCTCTGCAAATGCGCGCCGATGTTGTGGCCATCGCTGCGGCGGTTGCCTCGCGCTGAAGCCAAAATCGAGATTACCGTAAGGGGAAATGCCATGAAGAAAGCTTGCATGATGCTGTGCCTTCTGATGCTCCCGGCGGCGTCAACGTTGCCCGCGGCGTCGGGGCAGTCGTACGACATCAACACACTTGCCGGTAAGGTCGCCTCGGTGAATGGGACCGCCGGCCTGCAGATTCGATTCTCCGCGTTCATCGAGGAGGAGAGCCTCGATTCGAATGCTCCGTCGGGACCGGGACCGATCACGCCGGCTAACGTGCTAGCGAGTCCTCTTGACGGCACCTCGATTCTCGCGCCGGCCGTGACGGTGAATCAGGACACCGCGGGGGCGCCGCAGAATGAAACCTCCATTGCCGTGGACCCGAACAATCCCCTCCGAATAGTGTCCGGCTTGAATGACTATGTCACCCGCACGTGGACCTGCTCCATCGCCGCTACGCCGTGCAGCGCCTTGGGCGACGGCTATTCGGGAACCTACTTCTCCAACGATGGCGGCTCGACCTGGTGCTGTGTCAGCACTGACCCAAGCGACCTGGGTACTCTGATCCCAGGTGTCGACCATCTCGCAGGCGGCATCTACGATGCGGGCGGCGATCCTGCCGTCGCGTTCGACAGCCGCGGCCATGTATATTATGCGGGGCTGGGCTTTAATCGCACGACGCCGGGCAGCACCGTGGCGGTGAACAAGGGGACATTTGATCAATCTGGCCACTTGACCTGGAGCGCGCCGACATTCATCAACCAGACCACATCGCCGAGCACGCTCAACGACAAGGAATGGATTGCCGTCGACTCCAATCCCGCAAGCCCATTCCGCGACCGTGTGTACGTCACCTGGACACGCTTTATTTTCAACGCGCATACCGGCGCCTACGTCCAGTCCCCCATTGCGTTTGCCTACTCGACAAACGGCGGCGCCACGTTCAGCAGTCCAGAGCTCATCGCGGGCAATGTCCTTTATGGTCAAGGATCCCACCCGACCGTGGGACCTGACGGTACGCTGTACGTGTTCTGGGACGGGTCCACGCGGCTCGCTGCGCTCGACAGCATCTACATGGTCAAATCCACCGACGGCGGCGTCACCTGGAGCAAACCGGTTGCTGTCTCGCAGCTGGTCGACATCATTTCGGCGGCGAACACCGGGTTCCGCGTGAACAGCTATCCATCGGCGAACGTTGCACCTGATGGCACGCTGTATGTGACTTGGGCATCGTTGATGAGCAATGCAACCGGGCTGTGTCCGGCGCGAACGAACAACGGCTGTCACGCCACGGTCCTATACGCCAGGTCCAGCGATCGGGGCGTTACTTGGACTGCACCCGTTCCGGCCTTCCCCCTGATCGATGCCGCCAACCAGACCCCCGACGGCTATCCCGTGACGCAGCCGAATGGCAGCTCGCTCAAGGCTCCGACGCCGCGGCGCGTGGACACGCTGTTTCCGGCGGTCGGAGTCTCCGCCTCGGGGCGGGTGTTTCTCGGAGCTTACGCCGCGGATGTGATCTCGCCGTGGCGGCTCTGCGCCGCGGGTCCGCCGCCGCCGGTGGGACGGATCACGTGCGATACCCTCGGCAACTATATTAATAATGCTCGTTTGGATTACGTGGTGCGGGATCTCACGACGAACGTGACCCACATCGTGAGCACGCATCCGATCAACACCCGAAACGGTTTCGGTGGAGGGTTCTTCGGTGATTACACCGACATCGCCGTGGGTTCCGACGACACCTTCCATGCCCTGTGGACCGACAGCAACAACAAGCAAACCGTGGTTTGGTTCTACGGTACGCAGTTTGTGCCGACGCTGATCAATCAGGAGGACATTGCGACCGCGTCGGGGTCGTTCTAAGCCGCAGGGAGATGCGGATGCGGAGGAGCGCGGCCTCAATGCCGCGCTCCTCCTATCCGGCGAGAGGCCGGCGTGTGCGGTGCAGCGCCTCAATTAGCGCGCATTTCCGCGTTCGATCGTGCAAGTACCGCAATGGGATCCACTGCCTGCCGGCTCTACGCGAAATTGCTGATTGCTCCCCACTTCACCAGGAAATCGACGAACGCTCTAAGGCGAGGCGTTGGACTCGAGTTTTGCGGATACACGGCCCAGATGGGCGGACTATCTACTTGGTACGCGGTCAGTACGGCCTGCAGTTGTCTGTGTGCGATTGCCGGTGCGGTCACGTAGCTGGATATTTGGATGAGGGCGGTCCCAGCGAGGGCGGCCTCCACCATAGCCTCGGCGTGATCCAGCCGTAGATTCCCGCGCACCGGCACGCTGAAGCGTCGCCGGTCCCGCTGGAACTGCCACGGTTGGGCACGCCCGGTGTTGGGCACTTCAAACTGAATGCAATTGTGCTGCGGCAGGTCTTCAGGGCGCTTTGGCACACCGTGTCGCTTGAGGTATGAGGGCGTGGCGCAGGTCGTGAGCGTGCCGCTCGCCAGGCGGCGCGCCACTAAGCGCGAGTCGCTAAGCTTGCCCAGGCGGATAGCAACATCGAACTTTTCTTCGACAAGATCAGCTATACGATCGGAAACGTGTACTTCGAGCTGAACCTCAGGGTACTGGCGCGCGAACTCGGGAAGCATGCGCGCGAGGTGTAAGCGTCCTATCGACAGGGGCACCGTTATGCGAAGTAGTCCGCGTGGGGATTTATGTGCGTCGGTCAATACGTGTTCAGCTTCCTCCAAGTCAGCCAGGATCTTCTTGCATCGCTCGTAGTAGGCCGAACCCTCGGGTGTCAGAGTGATGCTGCGCGCCGTGCGCTGCAACAGTCGAACGCTGTGACGAGATTCAAGCCGTGAGATTGCCTTGCTGATGCCGGAGGGTGAAATACCCAGCCGTTGCGCCGCGCGCGTGAAGCTTCGTGCTTCGGCAGCATGGACAAATGCCAAGATTCCAGACAAGTGGTCCATAGACGCGTTCTGTGAATGACAGATTGTCATTGTAACCTGGACCGCGGTCTGATTCCCTTCGTTGCGTTGTCCACGTACCTTTCATTCACGAAGCAAAACTATTACGGAGACAATTTATGAGTGCGATCATTCGCAGTGCGCTCGTGACGGGCGCGACTTCGGGCATCGGGCAGGCCATTGCCGAGACATTGGCTGCGCGAGGTGTCCGCGTCGTTGTGTCGGGCCGCGATGCAACACGTGGCAACGAAGTCGTAAAAACGATTCGCGCGCGTGGGGGAGATGCACGGTTTCAGGCTGCCGATCTGGCGACTGCGGCCGGCGCATCAGACCTTGCCAAAGCATCGGAGAAGCTCGTCGGCAGCATTGATATTTTGGTCAACAACGCCGGCATCTTCTCATTTGGGCCAACTGCCGAGACCACCGCGGCGGCATTCGACACGATGTTCGCCAGCAATGTACGCGGCCCTTACTTTCTTGCGGCGTGGCTGGCACCAAAGATGGCAGCCCGCGGATGGGGGCGGATAGTCAATATCACGACCATGGCCGCACATATTGGCATGGTTGGAGGAGCCCTCTACGGGTCCACCAAAGCGGCTCTGCAATTGCTGACACAATCGTGGGCCGCAGAGTTCGGTCCGAGCGGTGTGACCGTGAACGCCGTTGCTCCGGGCCCCATTCGAACCGCGGGGACTGCCAGCATGGGCGAAGCCTTGGAACAACTGGGCAAAACCACGCCTGTCGGCCGCCCAGGTACGCCGGCCGAAGTGGCTGACGCGGTCGCATTCCTCACATCCGATTCGGCTGCCTACGTCAATGGCGCCACGATTGCAGTCGACGGCGGACGCACGGCCGTATGAGCAATGCTCAGCTTGTCCCAAGCGAAGGATCCCTTATAAACAATCTGTTGGCCCGCTGCTCACACCTGCTTCCGTCCCTGCGGCAGGCTTGGTATGCGATTCCGCTGCGTTTGATTGTCGGTTACGTCTTGCTCGAGCATGGCTATGCCAAGCTCGCACGGGGTCCGGATAGTTTTGCCGGTATCTTGCACGCGCTCGGGATGCCGGCTCCGATGTTGTTATCGTGGACGACAATAATTGTGGAACTTCTTGGCGGATTGGCCGTTTTCGTCGGAGCGTTTGTTCCGCTGGCCAGCGTGCCCATGGCCTTCGTCCTGCTCGTCGCGATCTTCACTGTCCATCTGCCGAATGGCTTCAGCTCCATCAAGATTCAGTCGGTGACGGCTGACGGAGCACACTTTGGACAGCCAGGCTATGAAACGGACCTACTATACCTCGCGGGGCTAGCCGCGCTTGTGTTGGGAGGATCGGGGCCATTGGCTCTGGACCGATTTTTTATGCGGCGTAGCGGCGAGATGGGCCGGACTTCCGCAGGACCCATTCCGACTCGAGTCGCACCGGCAGCGACACCAGCACCGGTTCATCATCACTGAGCGCCTGCTCGACCAGCTTGCGCGCCCGGCGTGTTTGTTCCGCATCGTCCGAAATGATCAGTCGGATGACTACATTGGTGTCGATGCCTGGCTGCTCGACCGAGCCCGGTTGCCGCGGTCAAGGTATCAGCTTGCGCAGCGACGGCGTCGAGAGATCGTCAATGTGCCGAAATGCCGGTGCGATCCTCTCGATCTGATGGGAAGGTACTTGGTACTCTTCGAAGTACACCTTCCATTCGCGCAGGATCCTCCAAATCTTGGCGATACTCTCGGCGGCGGTCTCCGCGGACAAGGTGAACATCTCACGGCCGTCAAAAGCGTTGTCGAGGGTTGCAATCCGTCCCAGCGGCCCGACGCCCAGGTGCAAGCGCCGCTCGGTCGCCAAACTCGCTCGCGGCATGACATCGTACAGCGGACTTAAGCGCCAGCCGAGAAGGCGCGGATCCCAGACAAAGCCGTGGTTGCGCAGATGATCATCGTCGTTATTGACGAAAATGTTGAACACGAGGCGCTCAAACAGCTCGCGATTGTTCTCTCGTATCACGTCCGGGTGGCAGTATCGTCGAACCGCTTGTGCCAGATCTCCATAGGACTTAGTCGGAGATTCCATCTCATCGCACGCCAGAAGCGTAAGACCGCTGACAAACCCCAAACGCTTCTCTGCCAATCCGTACGCCGGAACCGTACTGAAAAGATCTTCCGGCAGCGGGGCAACTTGACCAGCCTTGGCCCAATATCGATCGAAGCGGCGGATGAGCATTACGGCCCGGGAACCAAAATGAACCAGCCTGACCTGAGGAACGGTGAGACCCGAGGCGGCCGCCAGTCGCAGCGTCGCCGTCTCAAGAACCGGAACCAGCAGCGCATCCTTCCGGCTCGGAAATTTAGCGAGCCACAACACCCGTTCCTCATCACGAACCGTCGCTTTCGGCCTTGCGCCGCCGAGCGCGCTACCCTCCGCGAAGATTTCCTCGAGCTGGGCAGGAACCGGCAAGCCCTCGTCGATGCGTTGGGCAGCGTCCATCAAGTACTCAAGATTGTCCCAAGACCCAAAGCCCGGCGTGGCGGCCGAATCTCGGGAAGACCGGATATCGATCGCGCCCACACGCTGACTGCCCGCATGGAGCAGATAACTTGATTCCGGCAGACTGTTGGCGGGTACTTTCAGGCGGGACTCGATGACCCGCCGGCCCCAGGCATCCGGCGCCGCATCGCGAATTCCGCCGAACAGGGGAAGATTGTTCGGCGGGAATAAAGCCGTACCGCGTACCTGGTCCATGTCCCGAAGGCTCAAGGCTACCGGATCCACCTCGAGGGCGCCGGGCCGTTGCAGATAACGCAGCCCGTACGCAAACGTTGAGGCCGACAGCTTCGCGCCGTCTTCGGACAAAGTGAGCTGGCCGCAAGGCACCCACTCCGTGTCCAGATAGATGAAGACAAACAGCTTCTGTTCCGTTGCGGTCATGATTTAGAAATCGATCTCTTCGAGTTCGCGCTTTGACAGCTCCCGGGCCCGGCGCCGCTGCTCTTTTGCACTGAGAGCGGCTAAAGCAGGATCCGTCTCAGACAAGAGTTCCAATAGGGTTTTACCCGGCACAATGGCTTCCAGATAGCGCAGGATTTGACCCATCGCAATTCCAGGATCGCCTTTTTCCAGCCGATACGCCGTGTTTCTTGACAGGCCGGCCCGCAGCGCCGCTTGGTCCTGTTTCATGCCGCGAGCGATCCGTAAGCGTGCGAGGGTTGCGCCCAGTTTTTTCGCTTCAGCAGCTTGGCTTGAGTTCAGGAGTGCAGATTGGGTGACTTTCATGCTCGTTTAACCAAGCGTTGATGGCCATAATGCTCGATTAATCGAGCATATCATAAGGCCGGCGGCAATCAAAGAGCAAGCAGGTCTAGCCTCTAAAATCGATCCTTAAGCCAATAATGATCGATTAATCGATCAATCCAACTCCCTGTTAGACTAGGTCGGCTCTTAAGGCCGCTGGCACGCACCCGCTGGTTTCCACTCTGACGCCGCTCCAAATTCCTGCCTCGAATCGTGGATTACGAGCGTAAGAGCGCGTGCGACGCCTGCGCCAGTGACGCTCAGTTGCATCGGCCCGTTCGCTGCGGCGATCATCGTCTCCTTGGTATGTCCCCTGAGAGTTCCTGCCGGCGTTTCCAAGCACTGAGCTCCCGCAAGCACGTACCATGCCTCGGGCCCCGCGTGCGTGTGTACGCGCGAGTGATCGCTGGGCGCCATGACCGAGTAGGCGATCTCGGCATCATATTTCTTGCCGGCTACGAGACTTAAGGGCCCGATCAGCGCAACACGGTGGCCGCCCTGAGAAGCAAAGTCCTTCGATCCAAATTCCGACAACCATACACGTCCATCTTCTTCAACAACAATGCCACTCGAACTCTTGGCTGCATTGGCTTCTGCAAGACTAGGATATGTCTGCAGATGCCAAAAGACGGTTGGATCGCGGAATATTAGGTTTTTGGCAATGCCGATTCTGAAGCAACCGAATTCCGGTCGAATTTCCCCAGGCTTCACCACTACGCATGTATGAGGTGCGGCTGCGCTCGTCATGTGCACGGGCTCATCGGCAGCCACTGCCGGATGCTGGCCGAATAGCAATAGCAAGGCAACACGAGCGCTGCACGTCGAAATCATCTTTGACTGACTCACGCTCTGTGCGCTGCACATGACATGCACTGCAATTTACCGTCAATTCAACGCGAACAAATACTTCATGGAAAACTCTCTCATGACGACGCCTTTGGTCAACGCCAGCGCGCGCCTGACAGCTTTACGTAATGACGGTAAACGTAGCCCCATGGGATCACGAGCGGCATAAGGATGACGCCAACGCCGATGTTGAAGGAATCCTCGGCAAAGGTCGCCGGCAATTGCCCGGTGTACCATTGCGGCAAGCCGTAAGCCAACATCCAGATGGACTTCCACGCGAACTCGAACATTAGTAGCGGAAGCATCTTGAGGGGGTATTTGAGGCCGACGAACGCCAGCACCCACACGGCGCCGAGCAGGCTCGGGATGACACCCCGGCTGATCACCGGGTGGCTGACCACCTCGGGCACGATCATCCCGCCGAGCCCAATCACGAGCAGCAGATAGGTCGCGCGCAGAACATAGATGCGGACAAGCGAAACCTCTTGGATGACGTTCGGCTGCTGGGTTTCGTTCGTAGCAGCGTCGTGAATAGTCGCGATCATGGTGATCTCCTTATGCTAGGAAGCGTTCCGAAGTTGTTCGGAGCCAGAAATGGACTCAGGGACGAATTCCAGAATGTCACCGGGTTGGCAGCCGAGTGCACGGCAGATCGCTTCAAGTGTCGAGAAGCGGATTGCGCGGGCCTTGCCGGTTTTGAGGATTGAGAGGTTGGCAAGCGTGATGTCGATGCGCTCGGCCAGCTCGGTCAGGGTCATTCGCCGCTGGTGGAGCAGCTCGTCGAGCTTTACGGCGATGGCCATGTCACACCGTCCCTTCGAGGTCTTCACGCATCAGCGCGCCTTCGGCGAAGACGCGCGCGAGGACGAAGGTCAGGATGACCGCCAGCCAGCCGCTGGGCGAAAAGCCGGCATCGAGATGAAGCGGATGTCCGGGCGTCGAAACGGATTTGCCGATAAGCCCGATGACGAGGCTGAGCATCTGCTGTCCGAGCAGAATCCAGGCGATCACCTGCAGGCGGTATGCATTCGCGGCGACGAAGGGATCACCGGCGCGAACCGTTTGCACCATCGCCACCAGCCTCTTGAGCACGGCGAGATTCAGCGGGAAGGCAACGAGTCCGAGCGCTGCAATCGCGCGCATGCCCATGATCAGCGGACCGGATTGCGGCGAGGTTGGAACGCCGAGAGCCGTCATCGTCCATTGTTCGGCTGCAAACATTCCCACGAGGATCGCAAGGACAATTGCGCCGTAGATCCAGTTCAGGACGATCAGGATGCGCAGGCCGACGTAGGCGATCGGAAGCGCGGTAGATGAAGGACGGGGCATCGACTGAGCACTCCCGGATTTGATATTGATAAACAATATCATCTTTATTGATATTCGGCAATTAATTTATCGTTTTTCGATAAAATCGTCCCGAAGCAAAGAGCGGGCGCAAGAGTTGGTAATTTCCGACTTTATCCTCGAGGAATTGGGGCCAAAGCTGGTTGAGAAATTCAATTTTCCCCGGCGCGATGCTGATTAGCGTCGATCGCGATATTCAATATGCGGGCAATTCAGGCAATTCCGATTATTCGTCCGGGCGAGTATTGGCGGCGCACCTTTTTGCGCTCTCTTGAACCCAGTTTGGTACAGTAGTATATTCAATTTCGTACAGATGGAAGGAATTCAACCATGACGACTCCTTCACGTGGATCCGGTTCCGCTCGGCGGCTTGGCCGCCCGCCCCGAGGTTGGGTACGAAAGAATCTGCATATCGACCAGCGCAAACTCAACGTTGCGCGCAAGGCTCTGGGCGTCAAGACGGAAACCGAAGCCGTTGACGCCGCCCTCGACGCGATTGCGTTCCGGCAGGAGATCTCGGAGGGTATACAGCGTCTGCGGGCGGCCGGCGGTCTGAAGGACATCTATCAGGACTAGTTGGATCACTCGGACCGAGGGCTAAGGATGGCGCGCAAATTTGTCCTCGATACCAATTTATACATCGATGCTATCCGAAACTCCCTGAAGGAACAGGCCCTGGAGGGTTTCTTGGAACGTAACGCACCGATGACTTACATGAGCGCCGTTGTTATGCAGGAACTGCGCGCTGGCGCTGTTACCGACGCACAGGCCAAAATCCTGCAAGACGGAATCTTCGATGTGTTCGAGCGTCGCAATCGTGTGGTGGGTCCGTCCCCAATGGCCTTCAAGGACTGCGGCCGCATCCTCGCAACCCTTTTTCGCCAAGATGGCGTGCCATACAAAGATCGGCCACGCTCTCTGGTCAACGACATTTTGATTGCGATCACCTGTCGCGAAAATGGCTTTACCCTGCTGACCGCAGATGAGGACTTCAAGATGATCCGACCTCATCTTCGAGGCTTTGCGCACGCTCCCTTGACCGGCGGGCGCTAATTCTCGCCCCGCGCCGCTCACGATTCTTTCCCCGACGCCAATGGATAGCCGGCCTCACGCCACGCTTTCATCCCACCGTCAAGGGCTACGGCGCCTCGGAATCCCATCTGGCGCAGCGTGGCGGTCGCCAGCGTCGAAATGCGACCAAACTCGCAGTAAACAAGGATCCTCTTGGGCGGATCGGTCAACTCCTGATTGACACGTAGTTCCAACTGGCCGCGCGGCAATAGCCGTGCTCCCGGAACGTGACCTTCTTCAAAAGCGTCGCGTTCCCGAACGTCAAGCAAAATCAGGTCATTTCTCCTGAGTTCAAGACAACTGTTGAGTTCTGCGAGCGACATGAATGGCACGATCGCCGCTGCTTCGGAAAGCATCTGCGCCACGGTCTTACCGCCGGTCATATTCGTGCGCAGTGCCTCGGTGACGTGCGCGGGCATTGTGAGATTCAAGGTTTGCATCATCTCAATGAAGGCATCTCGGTCTTTTTTCTGCAGCCGCGGATTCTCGGCCAGCTCCTGTCCTATGGTCGAATGGGAACGGCCTTTGTATTCATGCGCCGGAAAGACCTTAAGTGACGGATCGAGCCTCAATACCCCCTCAAACAGGCTCTCATACAGCGCACCTGCGTCGCCGCTCGGTAGGTCGGTGCGTCCGTGCCGCCGATGAGCAGCGTATCGCCGGTGAACACGCGGTCCTCGACACACAGGCACATGGAATCGCGAGTGTGGCCGGGAGTATGGAGTGCCTGCAGACGGAGCCCGCCGACTGCCAGGAGTTCGCCGCCTTGCAGGCGCAGGTCGACGAATGGAGCGGGGCTCGCACCGTGCATTACCACCGGCACTGCGAGTTGGCGAGCGAGCTGCTGCGTCGCGGAGAAATGATCCGCATGCGTGTGCGTATCGACGAGATATCGGATGCGCAAACCGTCCTTAGCAGCCAACGCGATATAGCGGTCGATCTGGCTAAGCTCCGGGGCGATTAGCACTGCGGCGCAAGTCGTCTCGCAACCGATGAGGTAGGAGCGGCAGCCGCCGACAGACACCGTTTCAAATAGCATGCGACATTCCGTTATGCCTCTAGCGGCGAACTTGTGACGTGGAGCTAACTCCTGTCAATCATAACCGCTCGCGCGCGGAATGAGCGTCCGCTTCGCGACAGTCGCTTCGGCACCATAGCTGACTGGATTGGCCCATACCTGAAGTCCAATCGCACCTGCGCACGGGTTTGTCCAACACGGCGACCGTCTCCGCAGCCAGGGTATCTCCCGCAGCTGTGTTGCTCGATGGAACGGCGAGCATGCAAGGCATTGTTGCGGCCTCAGCGACCGGCATCGTGGGTGAATCGCGTGCCTGGAGCGCGACCATAGAACTCGTCATCTCGGTCGAAACACTGATCGCGGGCTGTGCACTCGATGTGTTACCTGTGCTGCACCGCCGCCTCGGCGCTGGCCTTGGCATCTGCGCGCGCCGTCTTGTAGTCGGCTTCCGCCTGGTCCTTGCACGCCTTTTGAGCATCGCCGCTCTGCGATTCGCAAGTTGCCATGGCTACTTTGCGATTGCCATCGGCTTTTGCGATGGCCACATTGTAAGTTTGGTGTGCGGCGTCGTTGTTGAATTTAATTTCCTGGTTATTGACTTTCTCGTACGATTTATCCAACGCGCTCTGCGCGCGTTCTTCGCTCTTCGTCACTTCGTTATTCGCCTTCTGCTCGGCTTTGGCAACGTCCTTCGACACATCTTCCGGCGACTTCGATTTGTTGCAGCCGGCTAGCACCAAAGCAGCGACCACGAAAATCGGCATCAGGTAATCACGCATGCAATTTCCTCTTGTTATAGGTACGCGATCTGCCCGCGCCTTGGGTTGCCTCCTGAGCGCTTGATCCTCAGCAGAGCATTACGCAAGCAGCAACCGGCCTAGGGAGTAGTCCCTCGCAGTTGCCGACACCTCCAAACGAGGGATTGTTGCTGCCGACAGGCATCGCTAGGATCGCTCGCCGCTTCGTGGCAGTCAACCAAGTTTTCGACTTCACGTCGAGTCGTACGACGACATTTCCGTTCCCCTTCCTGCGTACCCGGGCAGACTTTCGAATAAGTCCGCCCCGGCGTTACATAGAATGCGTTCTGGCCACCCTGTATGGAACCGCTGAAAGCAATATTCCGGCGACTACCGCGACTTTAAGATGAGCCTTCATTACGTAGTGCTGTCGGCGGTGATCAACTCGGTATCGGATGCAATGCAATTCTCGCGCGCCATTCTTTCCGCGGATCTGCGCACGGCGATGAAAGCACGCGACCAGGCTGCGTGTGAATTTTCGCGGTATGTGGGGCAACGTAACGCAATGAAGGGGCACATCGACGCGCGAGTTGCCACGTTTTAGCTTCTCTTGCCGGCGGACATAGGGAACCGGACGCACCTGCGTCGCTATTCTTCTTTGTAGCCAGCCTCCAGTTGATGTCGAACCGCCAGAATCAATATGACGTCCTCAGCGGGCACCCAACGATATTTGGCCACGTAGCCGAAGCGGCCGCGCGACAGTATCAGTTCACGGCGGCCGTCTTCGGCTTGTCGACCCAACAACGGATGATCCGCGAGTAACTCGAGGGCTCGTCGGACACTGAGCATCCGCTCACGCGCTAGTTTTGGGTTGTGTTCCGCGAGGAAGTCGAATAATCGCTCAAGGTCGGCGAGCGCTCGGACGGTTATTTGGACGCGCGCCATGTGCGCGCTCGAGGACGACGTACCGCCTTTCCTGCAACGCGACCCTCAAGATAGTCAAATGCGGTCGCTAATGGAATAGCCTTGCCGCTCTCGATGGTTTCGATCTCGGAGATCGCCGCATCCTTCGCGAATCGCTCGCGAATCTCAGCCCGATCCGCCTCCTGATTCAATGCCTCGACCATAAAGGCGTGCGGTGTCTTATTGGCAGCACCTGCGAGTCGCTCGATTCGACGCTTGAGGCCTTCGGGGAGTTTGAGACTTGTGGCGGCCATTGAGAACGCTCCACGTTGCTCCTGGGTAGTCACAAAGTACTACCCATGCCAACTAAAGTCAAGACAGTCCCACGTTGTCGTGCTCTGTGAATTGCTTGGGTGGGGAAGCTGGCCCCACATCGACTCATATTCCCAAGACTTTCCCATCGGATCAACGTGTTGACCCGAATCCTCTCGCCCTCCGTTGCCTGGTGTTGCCTGAGAGTGGAGCGGGCGATGGGAATCGAACCCACGCGGGCAGCTGTTCAAAGACTATAAAATGCGGTGTTTCGTCAAGCATCGATGGCAGCGTGCGATTGGCGTGCGAATTTTCGCGTTATGAGGGACAACCCAGGACTAGAGACAACTCCCCCGTTTGCCAGCGAATTCCCGCTGTCGACCACTCCTGCCTGCGGCGACCGTCGGCTATCGGTACCGCAAAATGTGGCCATTTTTCCATTAACGAGCATTGGTGCTCGATAGTGGTTGTTAATTTTTTGAGTGAATACAAGCTGACGCGCCCAAAAACGTGTCCATTCGCGGCTCGGTGGGCAGCCTAATGTCTCCTCGTTTGCCCCCTATTCGGGGGATATGTCGAGCTGCCGTGCCTCAGTCACACTTTGCTCCGGTCGGCATATGAAGGCCTATGTGGTTAGAAAATTATTTTCCGCGAATCCAGCCCGCATAGCACGGTTCGACGGGCCACCAGCAAGCGACGAGTCGTTTATTTTCCTGCTCGAAGTATTGAGTCGTACGGAGGCGGCTAACGGTCACCGAAATGGAGCCACTCTTTATGCGGTATTCTGATTACAAATGTTTCCGGTTCGGGTTCGATTCTGGAATTGCATTCGTCAGCATCGATCACCCGCCGATAAATCTTCTCGATGAAGTTCTGTCACAGGAATTCGACCAACTCGGCAGGCAACTCGAGGCCGATGAGAGTGTCCGCGTTGTAGTCTTGCAGAGCGCGCTTCCTGATTTCTTCATAGCCCACTCCGGTTTGGGCCGGGTTGGAAGCGCTTCCAAAACGGTATCTGCTACGCGCAGCTTTCGTCTTACGCAGACGATCGGCGAGCGGTTCAGGAACATGCCCAAGGTAACCATTGCCAAAATCGAGGGACGGGCCCGGGGCGGAGGGAGTGAGATCGCACTTGCCATGGACATGTGTTTTGCTGCTGTTGGCAAAGCGATCTTCGGCCATCCCGAAGTGGCGATTGGGCTCGTTCCGGGTGGCGGCAGTACGCAAAGATTGCCACGGCTCGTCGGGCGGGGACGCGCCTTGGAGGTACTCCTGGGTTGCAATGATCTCTCGGCGGAACTGGCAGAACGTTACGGCTATATCAATCGAGCGTTGCCAGCGGACGAGCTGACACCTTTTGTCGAAAAGCTGGCGCACCGCATCGCCTCATTTCCTGCGCATGCCATCGCCCACGCCAAGGCGGCCGTGGATACGGGAGCATTTAGTTCCCTGGCGGAGGGGCTTCTGGTGGAAGCCCATGAGTCCGATTTGAGCGTTGCGAGCGAGGTGACGCAGGCACGCGTGAGGGAAGCATTGAAGGTCGGCGCCGAAACTTATGAAGGCGAGCTGGAGTTGGAGTTTTTGTCGAGACTTTCCGCGGCGAGATAACCCCGCGGGCGAATCTATGGCGCTCAACGCAGGTGTGCGCACGTCACTAAAGGAAAGCTATGCGAATTGTCCACTTCGAGAAGGGGGGTGTCCCCGGAATTGCGGCCGATGACGGCTTGGGGTGGCATGGCCTTACTGAGCGCGAAGGCGGCTTTCCCGGCACTCTGCCCGAACTGATTGCCCAAGGTGCAGATCTGTTGCGCACGGGCAAAGACCTTCTGCCCATGCAAGCAATCGACCTGAACGCGGTTCGGATACTGCCTCCGGTGCCCAGCCCGCCGAAAATCCTCTGTGTCGGTCTCAATTACGATGATCACCTCGCGGAAAGCGGACTCAATAAGCCGGTCTATCCTGAAATTTTCGCGCGCTTCGCGACGAGTCTGATCGCTCACCGGGAACCGATCCGCCGGCCATCCGAATCGTCCGCGCTCGACTATGAGGCGGAGCTCGCCGTCGTGATCGGCCGCGGCGGGCGCCGCATTCAGCGCGACAGAGCCCTCGATCACGTTGTGGGGTACTCTCTGTTCAACGATGCGACGATACGCGATTTTCAACTGCGCACGCCGCAGTGGACGATGGGCAAGAATTTCGATGCCACAGGGGCATTCGGCCCGTGGCTGGTGACACCCGATGCCGTGCCGCCGGGGGCCCACCGGCTGCGCATTCAGGGCCGCTTGAACGGCCGAGTGATGCAGGATGCGAGTACCGATCAGCTCATCTTCAGCGTCTCCGCGCTGATCGAAATGATCAGCGTCGCGATGAGTCTGGAGCCGGGTGATGTGATCATCACCGGAACACCCGGTGGCGTTGGGGCGGCACGCAAGCCACCCGTTTTCATGCAGCCGGGCGATGTCTTCGAAGTGGAGATCGAGGGGATGGGTGTCTTGAGCAACCCCGTCCAGGACGGGTGAAAAGACCGACGGGCCGAAATTAGCTCTAGTGCGGTCTAGGACGAAGGCTCTCGACATCCTTCAAAGTGACCTGTGGCCCTCGATTCCCCCAATTTGAGCGGATGAAACTCGCCACCTGCATGACCTCGATGTCGGAAAGCCGCCACGCAAACCCGGGCATCGTGAACTGAGCTGGAGTCTGCGGGGTACGCGGCGTCGCAGAGCCTCGGAAGATGATCGAGACCACCGACTCTGGACTTCTAGCCTCGACGACCGCGTTTCCTGCCAACGCCGGGAACACTCGCTCGTAACCGCGCCCATCCGGGCGGTGGCACGCGGCGCAGTTATCAAGGTAAATCATGGCGCCTTCGGCGCTCGCATCTCCTTTCTTAAGCGCCTTGTGCGCGCTCGGGTCATACGCAAACAATTGGTTGCTTCGGTCCTGTGAATCGAGCGACTTCAGATAGTGCGCGGCGGCTATCGCATCGGCCTCCGACATGTACTGTGTGCTGTGGATGATGACGTCCGACATCGACCCAAACGCGATACCGCGTGAGTTCGCGCCGGTTTGGAGAAATTGCGCCAGATCGGCCTCGCTCCAGTCTCTGAGCGAGCCGGCTCCATCGTTTCGGAGGCTCGGAGCGAAGTAGCTCTCGATGACAGCGCCGCTGAGATATTGTGCCCCGTCGGTTCGCCCGACGGCTTTCAGCTGCATGAATGCGTTTCGAGGTGTGTGGCATTCCCCACAGTGCCCGAGGCCATCCACGAAATATGCGCCTTGCGCCTGTGCGCGGTCTAAGCCAGCGGGCGCGGTGAAAGGGGCGGGTTTTGAAGCGAAGAGCCAGCGCCAGTAAGTCAGCGGCCAGCGCATCGACAGGGGAAACGGGATGTCGCTCGCACGGTTTGGGATGCTCGCCGGCGCAACTCCGTACCTGAAGTAGGCATAGAGTGCGCGGATGTCCTCGGGCTTCGTATTGTAGTAGGACGTGAACGGCATGGCCGGATACAAGCTATGTCCATCAGCGACGCCGTACCGCAACGCTCTATCAAAGTCTGCAAAGGTGAAGCGCCCGATACCGTAAGCGGCGTCGGGTGTGATGTTTGTCGAGTAGATTGCGCCAATCGGAGTTCCCATTTTGAGTCCGCCAGAGAACGCTGGCCGGCCGGGGATGCTATGGCACGCAGCGCAATCACCGAGTTTCGCCAGATATGCACCGCGATCGATCAGATCCGCATCGCGCGCGGGTATGAATGAAACATTCTCTCCGGCAGCCTTGTCACCCAAATAAGAGACCGCCATTGCTGCAGCCAGGGCTGTGATGGCGCCTCCAGCAAGCAGAAGTAAGGTCTTCCCCTTCATGAGGAAACCAAGGGTCCGGGGGATTTCAGGTAGGAACTCTTGAGTTTGTCCGCAGAGAAATAAGCGAGAGCGGCCAGAAGCCCGGTGGGGTTGTACCCTACGTTCTGGGGAAACGCGGAGGCACCGTAGATGAAGAGGTTCGGTAGATCCCAGCTCTGGGAGTAGCGGTTAATGACGCTGTTTGCAGGATTGGTCCCCATTATCGCGCCGCCGGTCGTGTGCGTACTTTGATAGATGCGGACATCGTAATGATTCCCAGGCTTCAGCAGGAGAGTCGCCTGACTCTCTGGCTTCATTTGCCGGACGATCTCCTCCATCTTTGAGGCGGTGTAGGCCGCCATCCGGTACTCGTTGTCGTGCCAGTCAAACGTGATCCGCAACAGCGGCATTCCATACTTGTCGGTGTACGTAGGATCCAGCGACATGTAGCGGTCTCGATAGGACATTACAGTTCCCATGAGCGTGACCGGGGCCGAGTGGCGGTAGTGCTTGCGAACGGCGGCCTTCCAGGCACGACCCCATCGCGGAATGGTTGGGGGAAGCAGCATCTGTTCGATGGGCCGCCCGCCAGTGCCTCCGGCATAGATCAGCGCCCCGCCCACGAATCCCTCTTTGGCGTGATCGTAATGATCGGAGTTGAAGTCGTCGATTGCACGCAGCCCCGCCGCTCCAGCGCCGATGAACGGGTTGATCCGCACGTCTTCTCCAAAAAATGCCGTTGTGACGCCAAACATCTGGTAGGCGTAGTTCTTGCCGACGACGCCCTTGCCGGTACTCGGGTCATACGGAGTACCGATGCCGGAGAGAAGAAGAAGACGCACGTTGTGCATCTGAAAGGCGGACAGAACAACCAAGTCGGCGGGCTGCTCCAACTCCTGCCCGTTCTCGTCCATGTACATCACTCCCGTCGCCCGCGTCGCGGAGGAGTCCTTCAAGATCCGCGTTACATACGCGCCGGTTCGCACCTCAAGATTGGGTCGATCGGCCAGAATCGGGAGGATCGCCGTCTGCGGGGAGGCCTTGGAGTAGAGGAAACAGCCAAAGCGCTCGCAATAGCCGCACAGATTGCACGGTCCCATACGCACGCCGTAGGGGTTCGTGAACGCAACGGAGCTATTCGCCGCAGGCACGGGGAACGAGCGGTAGCCGAGCTGGGCAGAGGCCTTCTCAAAGAGTTGCGCCCCGTAGATGGCCGGAAGAGGTGGAGTCGGAAATTCATCGCTGCGTGGACCCTCGAAGGGATTGCCGATTGATCGCACGGTGCCTCGAAGATTTCCAGCGACCCCCGATACTCCGCAGACCTTTTCGAAGTGATCGAAGTGCGGTTCGAGCTCTGCAAACGAGACCGGATAGTCCTGGATGGTCATCTCCGGCGGAATGAAATGCTTACCGTAGCGTTGCTCAATGTGGCTGCGGAAGCGAAGATCCTCGGGCGATGCGCGCCAGAGCTGCCCATTCCAGTGCACGCCGGCACCACCTATGCCGTTGCCGAGCACAAAGGAGCCGTACTTTCGATAAGGTACGGCGGTGTCATTGACCGTGTGTCGAACGGTCACTGTCTCGGCGGCCAGCGGTTGCCAGAGTTCCCCGCGGATTCCATGGCGAAGCTCGTCGGCGATTCGCGGATACTCGAAGTCCGGCGATGTATCCCTAGCGGGACCTCGCTCCAATGCAACCACGTGCAAGCCGGCGTCGGTCAGGGTCTTCGCTAGGATCGCACCGGTCCAGCCATAACCGATGATGACCGCATCGACTGGTTTGAGCCTGCGAGACGTCGTCACGCTTTTGTGCCGCCTATGGATACGGGTCCGTAGGGATATTCGGCGCCAGCCTGATCGATCCAGTCGGTGAAGTCGGCCCTTGCGCCGGGGAATCCGATCCAGCGCCAAGCGACCATATCGCGGTTGCCACCATAGATCGGGTCAGAGAAGTAGCCTTCCCGGGTGTTCTCGAGCAGTTGGGCAAACAGAGCCGACGCCGGAACCGTCGGAAACTCGAGAAGTCCTTTCTCCATCGATTCTAAGAATTGGTCTTGCTGAGTCGCGTCAAGGCGTGCGAAGTCAATGCCGTGAATTTGTCGCGCGGTGGCATTGGTATCCCCGATGCCCAAACGATAGATCTCGCGCGGCGTATATCGCAGCTGATACCCAAGAGCGGCGGGACTTTCCGGGCGGAACGGGCCCTTAAGGTAGAAGAAGGCCCCGTGGCCATAGGGTAATTCCATTTGGCGATCGATGAACTCCGGAACGCTTGCCTCGATTCCCCCAGGGCCTGCACCCTCGGAAGGGATGAGTCGCGATACGGCGGCCTGCACAAATTCCCACTCCGTGGGTCGAAAGTAGGACGGGACGTAGGGGTCTTGCGCTCGTGTGCGTCGTTCGCAACCCGTCGAAACAAGGGCTGAGAGTCCGATGGCAGGTGCAGCGCCTAGAAGGAATTTTCGCCTGTCCACAACTTGCGTTTCGTATCGGGGAAACCTGATGAGGATGATGATGCGCGGAGTCACTTCACCGTATCCCCCAGATGGGGGGCGTGGATGTAGGCTGCGGTGCAGTGACGGCCAGGCGATGGCACGGTACCAGCCGATGTTCAAGGAACTGGGCGCTACGCGAGTGCCTAACCTAGGACAACCTAGGCCAACGTGAGAAAACGAAAAATGGAGCGGGCGATGGGAATCGAACCCACACGGACGGCCCTGCAAAGCCTATGAATTGCGGCGTTTTGTGATATGCCGACGGCTGCGTGCGATTGGCGTGCGAATTTTCGCGTCGCAAGAGGCAACGTAGGACTACGTGAGACAACTACTCCATTCGACATGGGTTTCCGCTGTCGACCCCCACCAGCCACTCACGAACGGCAGCAATTAAGTCAACCACTCGCCCTCTCAGGCAGCGCGCGGCTTGCCGCTGGTTGCTTAGTCATCTATGGGAATACGCTGCCGACGATTATCCACTGTCCGTCACGCTTCACCCACGTTTCCGCAAATAGGCCCGCCTCCGAGTACTCTGCCCCCTCTCGCGTGCCTGTCTGCGTGTAGTCACCTGTGAATACGGCCACGTTGCCATGGAGATAGACCTTGGTATTCTGCAGTTCGACGGAACGATACTTATTCTTCCTCGAACGTAATTCTTCGACCCACTCCTCTTTCGTCTTTGTCGCCCAATGCGCCTTCTTACCGTCGGCTGCCGGCTCTGCCCACAACATGACGTAGTCATCGGACATGAATGTGGGAAAGGTGGCTAGATCACCTTGCAGTGCCGCTTTTGCAAAAGCCAGAGAACGAGCTGCGACTGCTTTCTCAATGGTAGGCGTGGAGCTCGGTGCCGAATCTGCAGCAGTCGCACTCCCGATCGCTAGAACCAAGGCTGATGCGCAAAGTACCCACTTCCATTTCATGGTATAGCCTCCGGACTATTTGTGACGATCGGCGAATGCGATCGCCGACTGGAATGACGTGCCGTAGTGCGGCGATCCCTCCGTCGAAGTAGTTTCCAATCGAGCTCTACCGGTCCAGAGACCGAATGCTACCGCAAGCAGTGAATGGCCGCTTAGTGTCGATCTCTTTCAGACGCTCGCCGTCCGGAGTTGGCCGATCAGCGACCGATTCTCGGCCCGGGAGCTGCCGTACAGTGCGGGGAACCAAAAACCGTCGGCATCCGGCAAATCTCGACCCTGACCCGCCGCTGGCGAATGGCCGCTTTGCCGACTTGCATTGGGCGTATTTCCGCGATTTATTTGCTCGGATTGATTGAAGCAGGCGACGGCTCCGAAAAGGATATCGCGCGCCCTGTGCACTTTTGAGCAGCCCAACAATTATTTACCATCGGGGCGGCTTCGCAGCTGACGTCAATAATCGAATCTGCTTTAATCGCGACCGCTTTGCGCTTGAGCGTGTCCATCGCTCGATCAACGTTGCCCGTTACGCGGCCACCCACAGGAGAAGCCGAACAATCCGCTGCGCTTATGGTCACCAATACACTGTACGGCTTAGTAGGTAGCTGCCCAAGGGGGTATACCGTTAGCGCTGAGAGTTTATGTTCTTGGTCATCGTTTAGGGTTGGCGCACCCGAGACACAGGAACCCAATGCGAAAACGGCAATTGGCAAAGCAGAACTTATTCGAAGTATCGAGTACGCTCTGTTGATCATGTGTTGCACGCTCCCTTTCGATGGAAATGTTTAAGGCGGCGCCTGACTTGGTGGTGTCACCTGGACCGAGTCGATAAAGCCAGCGGCCTCCTTGCCCAAATTCTCATCAATACTTCCACCGCGGTGTGAAAAGACCGCGCTAAAGCCCAAGCCAGGTTTGAATGGGTGCTGACAGTACAGCGCAGACACCTCAAACCGCAGTGTTTTTGTGGAAAAAAATGAAACTCGAGCCTTTTTATCATCGCTTGCAGCGTGGTAGGAGACGCATGGATATCCGCGTGCCGGCGAGTACTGAACGTTTACTTCAAGCGTCTCAAAGCGATCTGTGGGAGAACCTTTGATGACCGCTTCTCGCACAAACTCGGTGAACGCCTCGGAGTCAGGAAAGGTGGGAAGATGGAATAGATTCACTTGGGCAATGAAAGATTCGCCTGCACTGGACCCAGACTTCCCAAACGCGATGAGATTGGCCGATCGCGCAAAGCCGTGCCAGCCCTCAGAAGCTGGCGCGTGAATTTGCAACATAGGGTTTGAAAAATCCTGATTTGGGCTCACGGCCGGACGATTGTCAGCTGCCGACACGTTTTTATATGGCGCACAAAACAGCACAACAGCCGCGACGACCAGCAGCCCAGCGGACTGGCGCAGATTAATGGCACTGCCGAAGTCGCCTGGTTTCATCTTCCTTGAGCCCCAGAATGCGCCGAAAATAGGTTGCTTGGCCCTCTGATAATACCGGATGCGGTCACTGTCTGCTTTACGGTAGCGGTTTCTAAACTGTCACCGACAGAAACTGGCCGCCTGCTGCCCGATGCAGTCTATCCAGGGTGCGACTGGCTCATCACGGTAGAGTCGAGATGTGGCGCGGTGGTCGTAGGTTTGGGTTGTCTGTTGCCGCCTCTTTCGTCTGGCGGTGCCCAAGTACCCTCACCGTAACTCCGTTTCCACATCCCGCTCATCGAACCGGACTTGCAGATCGCCCGCATCCGGCTCTCGGACAGAACATCACGCCTTCACCCACGAGGGACCGCGACCAAGTTGCACCAGGCGTACGAGTCCGATGTACCCGTATAGGTGCGAGATTGGATAGCTCCCGCCCCGACATCGCCTGAGTTTGTGCTTGTGCCGCAGCCACCGACGTAACCGCACAGCCGTGTATTGATCGAGCGCGCGATAAGCGCCGCGGGTCGTACCTACACTGAAGTAGTTCGCCCAGCCGCGCAGCGCGCGATTCAACTGCTCCACCAACTGTGTGGTCGCTTGCAACGTTGTGGAGACCGTCGTCATCGCATGGATCTTCTCGACCATGCGCCGGATGCTTTTCTTCGACGGCCGCACGCCCACATAGACTTGCCCCGTCGTCCGCTTGTACATCCGCCCGAACGTGTAACCCAAGAAGTCGAACTCACCTTCGGGGACCTTGCAGATTCGTGTCTTCTCCTCGTTGACCGTCAGCTTCAGTCTGGCCATGATCTCGCGCATGCGTTGCAGGGCTTCTTCAGCCTTACCGCGCCGGCACAGGATCACCAGATCATCCGCATAGGTCACGATGCGCGAGCGGAGGCGTCTCTCCAACTCACGCCGCTTCCATTCCAGCACGAACCGGCGCATATAGAGATTCGCCAGCAGTGGTGAGATGGGAGCGCCCTGCGGGATGCCGCGTCCGCTGTCCTTGGCTTCCGTCGTGCGCTTCTTCCGTCCTTGATCGTCGGTTTCTTCCACGGCGCATTCCAACCACATCTTGATCAGATGCAGTACACGCGAGTCTACAATGCGTCGCGCGAGCGAGCGCATCAAGTCTGCGTGCGGGATGCTGCCGAAGTAGTCCGCGAGGTCGGCGTCCACAACGTCCAGATGGCCTTCGTATAGCGTCTCTTCCGCATCGATCACCGCCTGCTGGGCATTGCGGCCCGGCCGATAGGCGTACTGTTCGGGCGGAAGATCGGCTTCAAAGATCGGGGCAAGCACCAGCATCGCTGCCGTCATGCACACCCGATCCCGCAGCGTCGATATACCCAGCGGCCTTAATTTGCCGTTGGGCTTAGGGATGAACACTCGTCTGATGGGGTCTGGTCGGTAGGTTTCCTCCTTGAGCGCAATCGCCAGTTCGCCGAGCCACCGCTTAAGCCCGTACGCCTCGACATCGGCAAAGTCCTGACCGTCCACTCCCGGCGCCCCTTTATTCGAGCGGCACTGGGCATAGGCGTGGGCCAGGATGTCTTCCCGATAAATTTTGTCGTACAGCGCATAGAAGCGGAACTCGGCTTCCGTCTTCGCTTTCGCGTGTAACGCCGTCTGCAGTTTCTGAACACTTGCCGGAGTTGCTAGGTTGCCCAATCTCCGCTCCCTCACTACGTATTGCGTCAGTCCTGAACCAAGGCCCCTTCCCTCCACCGGCATTACCCGGCTTCCTCGGTACTACGAGCCTCTCCGTCACCCCACTGCGCCCGGCCGGTCCCTCACGGGCGTCCGGTTGCTCGATCCCTCAAGCACGCTTTGGGGCTTCCCGTGTTGCGTGCGTTTTCCTTTGTGTACATGCTGCCGCCACTACCCCGGCGCAGCGACTGGGTTCCTCTTCTGCTCAATCCCCCAGTCGTATCAACCTTCCCCGAAAGGGTTACCGGGTCGGTCTGCGCATCGACATTTTCGAGGCTTGCTCAGCGTTCACTCGCGTTGCGGCCTGCACACTCGCGCTGTCACCAATTCGTGACATGCATTTCCCGAAGGCTTCAACCGTTTCGTTACCTCCACAGTTGCTCCGGTAGCTTCCGGCTGGAGCACTTGCCGGGTGGGACTTGCACCCACTGGAAAACGCCGCCTTTGCACGGCGCACACCCATTTCCGCCGGTCACGACTGACAGCTATCGGGCCGCTCAACTGCGGCGAATCATGCCGTCACGTAGTGCAGAGTCCCTCGCCCGATCGAGCCATTCCTGGCAGCGAATCGACGGAAGACCGGAACCCCAGCTTGATGCAGATGGCAGGCGATCCGGCCGGGGATCGGGGTCTTATGTGGCGAGGCTACATGGGCGGGGCGGCGGTGCCGTCTGACCATTTATCCACTGGTACCAAATAGACAAATATCGGCGGGAAGGCTTTAAGTTGAGGATAGGCTTTGGTGGACATCGACCAATAACTTACGCCCATGACCGGAGAGTTGGTAAGGTTAGCGCCCCAGGCTGTACCGTCTTTCGCGGCCTCGTAGAACATCAGGTGAGGCATGTCGTGATCGCCGTCATCGCCCAGGTAAGCGGACTTGGACATCATGTAGCAGATGCCGCGCTCAAGAATTGGTAATTCTTTCTTGTCGATGGCGGCTTTGGTTGCGGCGATGACTTCTTCTTTGGAATGTCCCGCCAAGATCAGTTTGGTGCGTTTGTAGTCGTACGGCAGGAAGGAGCGGGCAACTGGTGGATTGACGCAAGCTGCGCCGCGGATTTTGGGGTTCCAGAATTCAGGGTAATCGAACATGCCGCTCCAGCCGCGGTCGACGAGGCAGACCCAGCCGTTTTTGCCTTTGACCGCGGTTTCGTAGCCGTGACGGGTCAGAACCATAACTGTGGCATCGTGCGAGATGGAGTCGGGAGCGGCGCTGCGGGCTAGCGCAATTTCCGCATCGCGGCCCATGAGATATTCCTCGATCGGCGCCATCTTCGGATATGTAGTTGCAGTATCCTGCGCCATCGCGCGGTCTGTAGTGCCGAACGCAGCAAACAGCAGCGCGAAACCTTTGATTGCGATTGCGGCTATTGCCCTTTTCATGTCTCTCTCCTGTTCGTTCGCAAAGTCTTCGGGGCTTCCGAATATCATGATTTCTCCTTCGCTCAATTAATTCACTCTATCGACGAACGGCCACGCCGGAATTCGACAAATCGTTCAAGCTAAGTTTCCGAATGGCTGCTTTGTTCCTCGCAAACGTAAGCCGCGATTGTCTCAAAGTGGCCGCCTGCTGCCCGATGCAGTCTATCCAGTGTGCGACTGGCTCATCACGACCCATACGGGACGACCACGACAGCTATCGGGTGCCGTGTTTCGGCTTGACCGCGCCTACCGCGCCACTCGATTCGCGCACCGCTATGGTGACGGTGTAAAGCCAAGAGGCAGTGCTCGAACGGGAAATTGTTCGAGAATGTTCTCAACCCCCATTGCTAAAGCTGTGCAATCGTTCAACTCGATTGGGAATTAAGGAGAATCCTTCCCCATACTTCTCCTGCTCCGTAGCCCAGGGCGGCGTGGACTCTTGCGCGAACGCAATCATCAATCCACTGGCACGGCCCGCATGGGCAAAACTGAGATTGGGTTCAGTAAAACCTATGGCCTTTCCCGATGTTTCGTTGGGAGAACTTCGTAGCCAGTCCGCCAGGGCTTTAAGCTCAAATGTTGTCAAACAAGGGTCGCTGAACTTCCATTGGCCGCGATCGCAGGACACCACACCAGCGACTCTCAGCCACTCCGAGTCCCATCCATCGAGTTCAACGTCCGGAAATTGGTAGCCCACCACATCGAGTTCAAACCAGGTGTTTCCGTGTCCAATGAATGTCAGCACGTCTCGTCACTCAATTTTTGGTGGCGATCACGGCGCACGGAATTTTCGCTCGGGGAGTAGGTCAACAATCGCCGTCCCAATTTTGTTGTAATCATCATGGTGCGTCCACAAGTTATATACTTTGTGCGGTTCCGCGGCGAGTTCGTCCCACGCTTCCCATTCTCTCAGGGCCTCTTCAGTTCCGGTCTCCTCCTCAAAATAATATCGGACGTCCAAAGAATCCAAGAGGGCCGCGACTCGGTCCATTTTACTTTTCGAAAACAATCCAAAGTTTGTAACGTTGGGCTCATTTCGATCCAGAACAGTCATCTCAACAGATTCCTCTCTAAGACAAGCGGCGGACGGCAGAACGCTCCCTCAAAGGTCAGAAACGGGGAACGATTGCGTCGTTATCTAGGTAGCCTACCGCAACCCGGGAACGGCAGCTAACAGGCGACGACATCAACACTACGAACTTCGCCTTTTGGCCGATTGTTGCCCGTGGCTACCTGAAGGAACAGTGACTAGGCGCTATCGACCCTCAACCGCCGTTCACCGATGACCGCTTCCGAGCAATGAAAATTGCGCTCTTAAACGAGAATGGCGCCCGTACGCTGTTAGGAATTCAATTCCCTGCACGACAGGGCTTCCACACGTTCAACTCGCCCTTTTTAGGTCACGGATGGGAACGTTAGCGGCCGCTAGAAATCTCACGGAGTCGCTTGAGACTAATGACCCGTTGGCCGTTCTTTGCGAGCTTTCCCGCTCCTTTCCAGGCCGGCTCGCCGGGTCCGTCATACACGATCTCCGCTTCTTCTGGCGAGACTATCTGCAGGACGACCAAGCGATCGCACGTTGCATACAGTGCCACCGACTTTCCGGCGGTCATTTTGATCTGGACATCCCCGTTTGCATCGAAGGCGTCATGTCCGGGATAAGAAGCGCGGTGCAAAGTCAGACCGAGTGCCTCTGCCGCAACCACCTCTCCGATAGAACCGACGAGATGGCCGTCCGGTGTGAATTTGCGTCCTGGGTAGCGCACTTGAAGCTCTGACACAGCGCGATATATCGCCGCAACTTGGGGTGGGAGCCTGACCCGACGATTCATTGTTATCTCGCTTCCTGCTGTGTCGCTAAGTCCAAGGATACTCCGTAGTTCGCCGCCAACCGACTGGCCATCAATTTCCGGCCTTGACCCTCTGCCGCCAGCTGCCAACGTCCGCATCGGGAAGGCCAAATTTGACGTGTTACGTGACAAGTGGTGTAGTCAATCCAACCGTTTACGGACGAGCTAGCATGTTATCTGATGTTTTCGGCGTGTCTCTTTGCGAAGTTTTGGTAGCATAAAAGAGAGTTAGGCCTTTTGGTGGAAACCCTTCGCAAGCGCCTCGTTGACGTAGCTTTGGAGTGGGAGCAAGCGTTTGGCAATGCTCCACACATCACAGCAGCGTTGTCCGAGTTCGACGCCGCTCAGTTAGTCGGTTTCTCTCTTGTAGACTATTGCGCGTCAATGAAGGGAACGACCGCAGTACAGCGCGGTTTCGACTTCCGGTACGAGAGCGCTCGATACCAAGTCAAAGCCAACCGCCCCAGCGGAAAGCCCGGTAGCTTTGTAACGCGCGTTCCCAAGGCGAAGAACTATGAATGGGACTTCCTAATCTGGATTCTCTACAACCGTACGTTTGAAATTCAAGAGGCGTGGCTGTGGGAAGTTGAGCCGTACCGAGTAGCGTTCGATGCAGCTGAGCGTCTTTCGCCGTCGCACTATCGCCAAGGGAAGAGGCTAAAGTGAAGCACGGCCTGACAAATCGCTCGAGCGCAGCCGTGAAGGATAAAGTGATTGCCAACAGGATGCGCCTGCGTGCAAGTCTTTGGCGAGTTCTTGCGGCCGGGACGCACAATACAGAGTGAGCAAATCGGCCTAGCGGGTGCCTCTAATATCCGTGCTTACGTCGCCACCGATAGATTACGCTGGCCAAGATGGCAACTAGAATTGCTGCCGTTCCCACCGCACCCGTAATGCAAGCGTCAATCCATGTCACGGCAAAACCGTAAACGTTCACAAAGGATACATCAGCGCCATGGCCGTGAGCGACTTCGAAGATAGCTTTCGCCTCAAGGGACGCGAGAAATATGGCGAGCAGTGCAATTGCCAACACCTTCCACGCTGTACGCATTCAACTTGGCTCCGCTGGACTCGTCCAATGTCCCCATTAGCCTACCTCAGGCTGCGAACCGCCGCTTCATGGGAAGAATTTCGGCACTATCAGGGACGGGTATTGGCCGGTCAGCGACCGTCGCCGCTGACCGGCGGCGGCGCCTACGCCTCAGTTTGTTCGGCCATCTCCAAAGCGTCATCGACTTCAATGCCAAGATAACGGACAGTGCTTTCCAATTTGGTATGACCCAGGAGTAACTGCACAGCCCTTAGATTCTTTGTTCGCCGATAAATCAGCGTCGCCTTTGTCCGTCGGAGCGTATGGGTGCCATAGTTGGCGGGGTCCAATCCCAACTGGAGAACCCAGGAATCTACAATCCGAGCATATTGGCGAGTGGAAAGGTGCGGCGATGCGTGAATTCGACTCGAGAAGAGAAAGTCTCCCGGTTTCAATTTCGAATAAGTGATCCACGCTGATATTGCGGTCCGTGCCGGTTCCGTGATTTCAAACTGCACGGGTCGGCCGGTTTTCTGTTGAAGTACGAGGGCTCGGGACGCCATGCTCTGGCCATGGCAGACGTCGCGTACACGCAGCCGCATGAGATCGCAGGCCCGGAGCTTGCTATCGACAGCTAGATTGAAAAGTGCGAGATCTCGACAGCGGCGGGCGATTTGGAGTCGAATGCGAATCGCCCATATTTCCTTTAGTTTGAACGGAGTCTTTTGGCCTACAAGCTTGCCCTTGTTCCAGGGGTCACGAGCAGTATTTGCGGTGTTAGTTTCCATGACTAGCTCTCCTTCTGTTTAGGAACGCCCAGTTTGGAAGAGCTTCGTCTCAAGCCGGCCGAACTCGGTCCCTGAAGGCATTAGGATACAAAGTCGTCTACCGGCCATTTTGAGACGTTCGGCTAGGTGAAATAGTCGCCCGTTAGCCGACATTCATGGCTTGCGTCACCATTGGGCCAATCGAGGCAAAAGGGAAATCGGTAGTGTCCTAATTTGAATTGCGCGCGGACCTTAGTCCTATTTTCCATGTGACACGAATATCGACAGCCCCAAGAGGAATGCGCCGACCACAATGATGAGCGCCCCGGCCTGAGTGGTCTTTTCACTACCCTCGGCACGGGACCATGTGGAAACGCCCACAAGGGCGAGCCCGGCAACAATCAGAACTGTTCCCATAATCGCTGGTAAATCGCTGATGCTCATTGCTTTGCCTCCCGTCTGTACCGCGACGTTTGCGCGACCAATTCCTCAAGCGCTAGCAGCGTGGCTCTTTTCTGCAGCCCCGCTGTGCTTTACAAAACACAGATGCAGGCCAATAGGTTGCAGTTCCGCAGCCCTGGATTCGAGGCATTACCCGGGTATCGCCGTTAGGGCGATGATTTATTGGCGCCCGATGCCAGACGTTCGCGACCGGCAGATACGGGTCGATGGGCGCATAGGGCAATTACCGTTTCGGTTCCTTGCTGGGCTCCTTTTCGGGATCGGGAACACCGACGCCTCTAAGGCGCTCCAAAAGCCGGTCATCTCTCGATCCGAGATGGTATGCGCCCATCCAAAAGCTCTTGGCAATCGCGTCGTCGTGCTTATCTTTGGAAAGGTCACCCAGCATCCAGAGTGCGAGTACGTTTGGATTCATCTCGAACGATTCTCTGGCGTCGTGGAAAGACTGATTTGTCTCGTGGAGGTTGTAGTGCGCCGATGAACGACCGGCAAGTGCCATGTAGGTTTTGCGGATGTTGATTGAGCGGTCAAATTCCTGGCGCGCTGCCCAGGAGTGTCTTTCCTGCAGGTAGGCGAAGCCTAGATTGGTGTGACGGTCCGGATTATCCGGATCCAAGGCGACGGCGGCTTCATCATCTGCCGTCGCGTCGTGTTGTGACTGTTTGGCGGAGATCCAGGCGATTGATCGTTGCACCAATGCGTCGGCCTTGTCATGAGGGGTTTTTGCCGAGAAGAACGCGAGGGTGCAATCGCCGATCAATGTCTCTTGCGTAAATTCATCGTTGTTTGCGGCAAGAGCGCATTTCGCACCAGAATCGGCGCCTGATGAATGATGCATCCATGCGTCCAGCTGTCTGGAGACGCGCTCACGATATTCGGCATCGTCGGTGTGGGACGGGTCGTCTGGCATTTCTGCGGCCGCCTTCAGATCCTGTTGGGCCTTTTCAAACTGCCCGACCCACAAATGAGCCGCCGCTCGTGCCACGAGAGCCGACATCGAGTTCGGGCGAAGCTTTACCTCGCGTTCACGGTCAGCTAGCGCACCTTCCCAGTCTCCAAGATGGTGTCGAGCCATCGCACGTTCCGAGTAGACCTCTGGCGTCTGCGGCTCGAGCGTAGCGAGCTCATCGAGGTCTACGAGTGCCTCCCAGTATCGTCCCAATGAATTGAGCGTGTAGGCTCGCTCGCGTAAATACTTTACCTGATGCGGCAGCAACGCTGTAGCCGCGTTCAGATCGATGAGTGACTGTTCGTAGGCTTGACTCTCATTTAAGACGTAGGCGCGGCGAAAGTGAAGTTCCGCTTTTTTCGCCGAATTGTGCTCGGTCTGAATCGCGGCCGCACAATCGTGCTCCCATGATTTTTGTGCCTTCGCTTCCGAGAGGGGGCAGCCGCTTACCTCCTGCGCTTTAGCGGCCGGCAGGGCCGAGAGACAGAGGGGTAATAGAAGCAACGCCGGTGTCCATGCTTTCATCGTTAGACCATCCCTCCAGCGCATCCCGTAAGTCCGTCGGCTCGGAATACTGTGCTCACCTCAAGCGAGCGCTCTTGTTCGCCATAGTCTAACAGGGACCAGGAGACAACTTTGAAGGCGGATTTCGGCCAGACGAAGAAAGCGGGTGAAGGCCTCCACCTTCACCCGCTGTTTACATAAATATCCTCAGCACGACGCCGGCACCGACGGTCTTGCCACCCTCACGAATGGCGAAGCGCTGGCCGGCTTCCATCGCGATGGGGCTCTGCAGCTCGACCGACACCACGGTGGTGTCACCCGGCATGACCGAGTCAACACCGTCTGGCAACGTCAACACGCCCGTCACGTCCGTGGTGCGAAAGAAGAACTGCGGCTGGTACCCTTTCAGAAACGGGGTATGACGGCCGCCCTCTTCTTTCGTCAGCACATACATCTCGCACTCGAACCGAGTGTGCGGCGTAATGCTGCCGGCGCTCGCCAGGACCTGACCTCGCTCGACTTCCTCACGCTTGATGCCGCGAAGCAGTATGCCGACGTTTTCGCCCGCTCGACCTTCATCGACGAGCTTGCGAAAGATCTCTACGCAGGTACACGTGGTCTTGATCGTCGGGCGCAAGCCCACGACCTCGACCTCATCGTTCACGCGCACTACCCCACGCTCGATGGGGCCGGTGACCACCGTGCCGCGACCTGCGATCGAGTACACATCCTCGATGCGCAACAGAAACGGCGCGTTGATCACGCGCTCCGGCAGCGGAATGTAGCGGTCCATCTCCTTGACCAGCCTCGCGATCGACGGCACGCCGAGCTCGCCGCGGTTGCCTTCGAGCGCCAGCAATGCGCTGCCTCTCACGACCGGCGTCGTGTCGCCCGGGAAGCCGTGCCGCGTCAGCAGCTCGCGTACCTCCATCTCGACCAAATCGAGCAGCTCCGCATCCGTTACCAGGTCGGCCTTGTTCATGAACACGACCATGTGCGGCACGCCGATTTGGCGCGCGAGCAGAATGTGCTCCCGCGTCTGAGGCATCGCGCCCTCAGCGGCCGAGACGACCAGGATCGCGGCATCCATCTGAGCCGCGCCGGTGATCATGTTTTTCACATAATCAGCGTGGCCCGGACAGTCAACGTGAGCGTAATGTCGGGTGGCCGACTCATACTCGACGTGGGCCGTGGTGATGGTGATGCCGCGGGCCCGCTCTTCGGGCGTCTTGTCGAGGTCATCCACGGCCAAAGTCTTGCCGCCGTAGAGCTCCGCCATCACTTGGGTGAGCGCCGCCGTCAGCGTCGACTTGCCGTGGTCCACGTGGCCGATGGTGCCAATGTTCATGTGCGGCTTAGTGCGCGCGAACTTCTGCTTCGACATGTTTGCAATCTCCTTTCGTGAGTCCACTTTCACTGGCCGGTGGACTGGCGACCACCTGCCACGGAGTTGCAGCAGGGTTTTCCTAGGGCTCGCGGGCCTCGCGGGCCGCAGTTGTGCGAGCGCGCACGGCGTCGGCGACGCGTTCACCGAACGCGCCTGATGCAGCAATGACGGCAATACGATTCATGGACATCTCTTCGACTCTCTTCAGGTCAATGCATAGACAATTGGACATTTCGATTCCAGAAATAAAAAAAGCCCCCTCCGGACGAACCTGAGGGGGCTTTGTGTTCTTGCAGCCTAGGCTGGCGCTTAAACGTTAGGCACGACCCTCCGGTCCCACTTGGGGCAGGCATTCCGAGGTACCGAGCGTAGTGACATAGAGGCGCATAAGGGCGGAGTCTGAAGAGCGCACGAAATGAAGTCAAGGATCTCTAGCGAGAGTATGAGCTGGATCTCATCGGCTAGGCCGGCAGGAGCCGGCCAACTGCGGTCTCTCGGCGATCTAGGAAAGCCGCCGGTATGCGGCCGTTCGCGGTAGGTTGGCGCCCATCAAAAGCGCTTATTGACCGAGCGCTTCAATGCGCCATCGAATCGAGGTTAAATGGGCGCAGAAGCCAGGCGGAATCGAAATCCGTATCCACGGATCTCAATAGCGCGGTGGGTGTAGCATTGATTGTGGCGGCGGACCCGAATTCCAATTGCCGCCTAGGCACGGGCTGTTAGGTTGGCCTTGATCGCTGGCGCTCATTGCCGGAGGTGATTTGCACGTGGATCGCGATTCAAAACGCGGATACATGGCGCGGGAAAGCACGCTAGTCGCCATCGTGCTCGTTCACGGATTGATCATCAGTGCGCTCCTGACTCGTACGATCACAGTGCGAAGCGTCGCCACTCCCAAGCCAATGTTCGTTACGATTATCGACAAGCCGTCCCGACCGCCGACCGACCGGACGCTCCCGACGCTGAAGCTGAATCTGTTAAGGCCTATTCTCTTGCCTCACCATGTCCCAGAGCCGATTTATGAAGAGCCGCCACCACCACGCCTACAAGTCTTGGACTCCGAGCAGACTGCTTCGACCGCTTCCAGTGCGGGGTCGAGCGCAAATGGCATAGGCTCGAAAGCATCCGGTGCGGGACCTGATGCCGCAGGTGGGGGACAGGACATTTCTGTCGTTCACCGCGTAAAGCCAATATATTCTCCTGCGTCGATGCGGGCGCGCGAGCAGGGTTATGTTGTAGTACATGTGCTCGTCGATGAGAAGGGGCAGGCCAGGACGGTTGAGGTGGTTCGCAGCAGTGGATACCCACGACTCGATGAATCCGCAGTGGACGCGATTCGAAAGTGGACCTTTACCCCCGCCGAGGGATCGGCTGGTCCTGAGGCGCGGATCGCGATCACATGGGAGTTCGAACTCTCTCCTCCCAATCTAGCGCCTGTGGCTGTGATGCCGTTCGACACCGAGTTGGCCCGGCAGATTCACGTTGCGTCAACAGCCGGGATCGAAACCGACGTCGTCCCATCCCCGAGTGCACGAGCACTGGATGCGCTGATCAAAAAATTGCTGGCGTTTGAGAGTGGGGTCAAAGAGCCTCCGGGCCCGATACCACCCATTCGGTTGTTGGCTAAATGGGGTGCAGTGTCGTCAATTCGTTTCGTGGGCAATCGAGACGGAGGTTTCGACTTAGAATCGAATCAATGGATCGTCCCGCACAACAAGGAGGAAATTCATTGGGAGCACTATGAAGTCAAGCAGCCTGGCGGCATGTCCGAATGGCTGGTCGCCGTGAGTCGGGATGGAGCGATCAGAAACGCTCAAGCGATGATCTGCCCGCCCGCCCGGGATGTAGTAATCGGCTGCCGTTAGCCACAAGAATTGGTCGGGAGTAGCAATATGGCGGACAAACTGTTCACGCTACATATCGTGATACTCAATCATCCGGCAGCACTTCCCGATGCCGCAGAGCAGCCGCTCGTCACCGGCAGAAACGGGTCGCGAAGCGACAGTTGGTAGGTGCGTTGGAATTGACCGTCGCCGACCGGCCCAAGAGCGGGCGCCGGACCAAACGAAATCGTCGCCATTAAGCGGCCAGTCGCGGTGTGCGGTAAGCTTAAGCCCAAGTTTATGGAGCCGAGACGGATTGCAAGGAGCGCACAAATGCCATTGGATAGTTGTCCCGCACATCCGACGACTTCGTCACCTAGTTAATCGTCAAGCGCCCGCCATGCGGTTTGCGATTAAGCGCAGCATCCTTTTCTGTCTTCTGCTACTGCTCATGTGCGCAGGCTCATCGGTTTACATTATTACCCGCATAAATAAGGGAAACGTCGGACCCTGGACGTTAAATATCTCTTACTACGCATTGCAAAGCGGCATCCTAATCGGAGGCGCCCTTGCAGGAGTATTCGTTGCTCTAGGATTCTCTCATCCCAAGCGCCCGCTTTCTGTGGTCGGAACGGTGGCCCTGGCGGTTCTGTACTTCTTTTTTGCGAGTTTAATGCTCGGTCTGATCCTGCATAAAGTAGGCCCATATCTTTCGTGTCTCGCAGAAGCTGTCCTCGCTTATCTCTTGATCCGATATCCTGGCCGAGCCTCGCTTGAGCCGATTTACCGGCGTTTGGAAGAACATTCGCAGACATTGAAGCCTCTCGCGTTCATCGGCGTTCCTCTCTCTCTTTTCATCTTGGATTTTTCCGCAAGGGGACTGGTCGCTAGATGGCCTGAGCCCATCCTCGCAGTCACCGTCTGGGGAATACTAGTAGCACTTTGTTTGGGCATCGGATCGATCTCGATTGCGATTCTTGTACCGTCAAGTCGCACACGGAGAATTATCTCGCGACTGTCATATATTGGCGGGATGCTCGCGCTAGTGCTCCTTGTTGCGAACCCTGGATTCTTCTTGACTGAGCGATATCAAGACACGGAAAACCGCCCCCGATTCTTTCCGAAACCGGCAAAAAATCCGGGGGATCAACTCAAAGATTACTGGTATGCGATGTATCTAACAGCGCTCAGAGAGAGACCGCTATGTTGTAATTCGAGTGGCGCGGCGGAGGTTTATCGGTTTACATGGTTGCGAACATTCCATCATCCAGTCGTCATTAGTCTCGAGCACGATTTGAAAGGAAGATGGCTCATGCACACGAAAGTTTCAAGCGGTGCAGGCGGGTACGAACCCGGAGTCCTCGGGCTTGATCTGGTTAGATCTATGTCTTCGGACTATACGCGCCAACTACGAGAGACAATGAGCGTCAACAGTACCTTCTGGAATACAGAAGCCAAAGACTCTTCGGTTGGACTCGACGGCGCCGAGTGGATTATAGAATCTAGGGTTGGCGATAACTATCATTTCGTCGATCGATGGACTCCCAGCAATGGCCTGATTCATGACATTGGTTTGCAATTTCTGGCGTTGTCCGGCGCTAACTTCGATCCGGTTTATTGACGGCACCTACACCATCATTCGAGCGATCGCGGGTCTGAGGCAGCAAAGCCGACATTGGCCACCGACGGTTCAGGGTCGGGAGTACGCGTTGGCGGTCGCCGCCGGCGCCACGGACTCCACCCGGCCAAGAGCGGAAGCTCGCGGATTCGAAATCACCGCCGCGAAGCGGTCGTTCGCGGCCTGCGGTAAGCTAATGGACAAAACGCTACGTCATCAAGCCTAGCAACTCAGCGGTGGTCTGAGAGGCGTCCAGTCCGGTGCCGCTGAGTCTCTCGCGCGGCAACTGCCGTTAGAGCAAGGAGAATTTCCAACCACGAAAGGCTACCACCGCCGCCAGTTTGCCGGGGTGGCGGCGCCGAGGCGGATCCCGGAGTCACCGACACATTCATACTATCGGTATCTGAAATACTGCGATCGTCGATCACCGTCAGCTGAAAGGTCAAGGCAACCGGCGAAGCGCCGGCCGCGACAGTCGGAGCGACGAACGTTGCATTGACCGTATTGCCATTGAGAATGTTGACGGCCGGGCCGCTAGTTTGAGTCCACGCGTAACTTCGGATCGTACCGACGGTCGCGGCCGACGCCGCTCCGCTCAGAGTCGCTTGCGTGCCTCCGGTGACACTCTGGTCCGCGCCGGCATTGGCATCGGGCAGCACCACGTTGTATCTTAACTGACCTTTCAAGGGTCCTGTTCCTGAATCGCAGTACTGCAGGAAATCCAGGGCGAGACTCGTAACGATGTTATTTGTAAAGGCAATGTCGAGAATCTGGAAATTGCCTTTGGTGTTATTGCAGCCGCCCGCGCCGTAAGAGACTTTCATATTTGGCGACAACGACGTGGCGGTATCAACCGGGTACGAACCGACGGCTAGCCTTTCTCCGACGTTCAAGACGAAGTCGAATCCCCACTGATCAGGACCGTCCTGGTAGCGGATGTGCGCAGCCTCACCCGCAGAACCTACGTCAAGTGAGCTAAACAATCCGTTCGAGGGGTTGAGGAAGTAGTTGCCTGCCATGCCGATGTAGTCTCCGACGGAACTATTGAGTATCGCGAATGATCTAGGCTCAGTTTTCCGATGCACACGCACATCAAGGCGGTCGCTGCTCTCGCCATTGGTGCTGGTGACCTGCAACTCAAACTTGAGGGTCTCGCTCGGCGTCGCAATCTTCGGCGCCACGAATCCCGCAACCTTGGTCGTCGCGTTCGTCAGCGTCACTGGTGTTCCAGAAATTTGTACCCACTGGTAGGTGCTCATGCTGCCGGTTCCGGGCAGCGTATTGCTTCCATCGAGCACGACGTCCGAGCGCTCCAGCACATCTTGATCCCTGCCCGCGGCAGCGGTCGGCGCCGCGGTGATCACGGGCATCGACGAATTAAAACGCAAGATCATCTGCAAGGGCGCAGGTCCGTCGCAGTACTGCAGGGCGTCGACGGCAAATCGGGTTAATTGCCCTGAACTCGGATCGAAGGCAATCTCGCGCACCACAAAGCGCCCTTCCACCAGATCACATCCGCGTCCAATCGCATTAATGGTCATGCCCGGTCTTAAGGGCGAAGGTCCACCGCCCGTGCGCACACCCTCGTAATTGTCGACGGTGAGACTCTGCCCGGGCGGCGCGCTGAATTGCAGGCCGTATCCCTGCTGGTCCGCGCCGACATAGATCGAAACCGCGTTCGGATTCGAACCCGTGACTGTCATGAGACTGTTGTTTTCGTCAAACATTGCCTGTTGCCCGCCGCCAATGTAGTCGCCGGGACTGCTGTTCACATTCAGGATGTTGCGGGGTACGGAGGCGCTGACCACCGTGACGCTCACCTGATCAGTGGCGCTGTTGCCGAATGCATCCGAAACCGTCAGGCTATATGTCAAAACAACCGAACCCGAAGCAACGGCGGGCGCGGAAAACGTCGGATTCGAGGTGTCCGCCGCGGACAGACTGACGGCGGGGCCCGAGATTTGCGACCAGCTCCACGTGACGATGGGATTGCGACCCGGCCGCGATCCGGAGCCATCCAATTGCACCGTCGCCTGCTCGGCCACTTCTTGAGGACGTCCAGCAGCGGCATTTGGGCCGGGTCGAATCAGCGGCACGGCACTATTGATACGCACCTGACCATACGCACGCGCCGGACTATCTGGATTCGATGTGCAGCGCCGGTCGAAATCAAGGGCGAGTTTTTGCAATTGGTGAGCGCCCGTATCGTACTGGATTTCGTAGATGGTGAATTGACCCAGCGAACCGTTACAGCCTCTGCCGAATCCGGAGACGTCGAGTCCTGGATAGTTCCCACCTGACTCACCGGGCCTGAAGGCGCTGAGGTAATTTCCAGGCTGCAGCGGCGCTCCCAATGCGGACACGAGCTCAATCTGCAGACCGAAATCGATCTGCAGGGTATCGAACCCTGCGGAAGTGAACATGGTTAAGATCCGCGTGTCGGAATCTCGGTACTTAAGCGATTGGCCCGCGACAACGTATTCACCGGGATCGCTTTGATACGCCGCGACGGTGCGCGGGGTACTACCACTGTAGACGTTCACCGAGTGTTGCGAGATCGCAGAATTTCCCGCGGTATCCGTTACCGTCAGTTCGAACACCAAGGGGCTGATCGCGCCCGCCACGGCCGCCGCGACAAATGTGGGCTGTACGACGGTCGTGCTGCTTAAGATGACGGCGGGACCGCTTACCTGCCGCCACGAGTAGCTGGCGAAAGGATTGGGGCCGACGAACGACCAAATCCCGTTCAAGGCGACATTGTCGCCCTCGTCGACGTAGTCAGGGCCGCTGGCCACCGCAAGCGGCGTTGGTTGAACGAGAGGTACCGCGCTGTTATATCGAATCTGCCCGCGCAGATAACCTGTCGCGCCGGAGCAGCGCTGCTGAAAGTCGAGGGCAAGCTGGGTGATGTTGCCCGGCGTTCCCACCACCTCGTAAACGATGAACACCCCTTCCACGGTGCCGCAGTACACACCGTTGTTCTCGGAAACGCTAATGGACGAGTAATTCGTTCCGGGCGATGCCACCGGCATCACATGAGGCACACCAATGAAAGTTTCCCCCGCGCGCGGGGAGAATTGAAAGTGCACCGTGCTTTGCTGGTACCTAATGTCGACCGAGAGATTCGAACCCCCATCGACATTGACCGCAAAGGTCCAATCGGGCGCAGATAAGGTACTGCTTTGACCGCTGTTGATCGGATCGCCCGGATCACTCTGCAACTGAACAACAGTTGCCGCGTGCGCCGCGCAGGCGAACAAAGAGAAGGCAAGAATTCTTGCAAAATATGGAATGGCGCGTCGGCGAATGACGATCCCTGCTCGAGTTTTAATTCTTTTCTTCCTGATCGTCTACGCCATGAAGAGCATGACGCTACCACGTTCATCCGTCGGAGGGAACGATGTGAATTGAGCTCCACACAAAATTAACAAGCGAACGACAAGATCGTGGGTGCACTCAAATCGAATGCGCCGAGATGCTCTATCCGGTCTTTAACATCTGCTTGCAATCGGTAAGGCCACACCTTCTTTCCTCCGTAGGAATATCCCCTAGAGTTATGCACATGTCGTTACGCCAACAGCACCAACAAAATTTCTTTCGAAACCTTGGGGGTCTGGATGTTGGCGGGATTACTGGTGCCCGTATTCTGGACGGCTCTCGCTTTCCTCCTCTTCAGAGCGCGTCAATCGCGCTGGACCGACCTCTTTTGAAATCTGGGCTACATCACCTACGCGCCTTAGGCTTTGCCCGAAAACCATTGGTCTCTATGGATCACGCCGCTCGCCAGCCCGGCTCTTTATGGTCTCGCCGCCTTCCTCATATCGATCGGCATCAGTGTGCTCAGGAGCACCTGGTGCTCGCGTCGCGTTTCATATTTGGGGGCGTGTTCCGGGCAATTGGCGCCACCGCTTTGCAGTTTCCGCAATGAGGCGGGGCAGTCTTTGACGTGCGGGGATACCTTCCACAAGCAGTCGTTCGCCTCATGTTTGACGAGGCAAGCCGCAAGTGATCTATTGCGCCTAAGCGCCTGCATGGAGAACCGAGGTGTTGTTAGAAATATTCGTCACGTTCGATACGACACTACTGTCGTCTAATTAAGTTAGATAGCTAAAAATGCGCTACCTCAACCTATCTCCTATGTTCGGCCTAGCGGTTCTGTTTTTACCTGCAGCATTGGGAACTGGCGTCGCTGCTGCCACGGACACTGCGCCTTTAAGCAGCACGGTTTGCGAACTGGTGCGTGATTCTGCGAGATTCCTGAATATTCCGGTCATGATTCGCGCGAGAATCCATAGTAACGGTGTGGACTGTGCGTCTTTGAGTAGTTCGGATTGTCCTGGCCATTCCATTACCCTTGAGCATATGGGGATCGAATCGCCCCCTTCAAATGTCGGGCGAGACGCGCTTTTTACTGCGACCTTTCGAATCGGCGGTATTGGAACGATAGATAAGGAAATTGTGGCAGTGCTTGTGGGTAGGCTAACAACAATCGCGTCGGACGGAAACCGTCCAACATTTCGAATTTCTGACGTTCGTGAAATGACCGTAGTCTGGAAGAACGCGTCGACTGATGCTGGTCACAATTGAAGCTAGGACACGCACGTCGTAGCGCCGCCGCTGAGCTCAAACGTTTGGCGACGCCCCGAATCGACGCTAGCTGAATAATGACATGCCGCATGCGCTCATTTGGATGTGTCTTGCCGCTGCAACTGTGATTGTCGTTCTTGCCCACGTCACGCACATGCGAGCGCAACGCCAACTCGACTGGCGCCGCGTTGCCGGCCGCGTGCTTCACTCTGAAGTTAAGTGGGACGGCGAACTGTACTCACCGGAAGTAACATACGAATATAGCTACAACGATGCAAAGTACACGAGTTCCAAGATCCAATCCGGACTCCTGAGTTTTAACTGGCGGGGGCCTGCCGCGCGACTCTGTGAGCGCTACCGTGCGAACTCCGCGATACAAGTGCTGGTAAACCCTGCGGATCCAACGGACGCTGTACTTGAGCCAGCCGGCGGTGCGGGCTTCGTCGCGCTCGCGTACGTCATTGCGGCGATCTTTGTGATTGTTTCCTTGGCCTTCATCTCTAAAACCTGAAAGCGGTCGCTGACGACCGGCAGCAGAGGGTCGCAATGTGCCGGTGGATGACGCGAGCCACGCCAGCGGCTCGACCCGCGCTGACGCGCGACGATGGCGCGTCACAGGCCGCCAATGAGTACTGTCGGACCCGTTGGCGTCG
>Ga0179587_10000079_pt1 | contig 43828 bp, 48 predicted proteins | sample CZODoug2_1_08_16_FD_185932 | JGI IMG/M metagenome (GOLD analysis project Ga0179587, IMG submission 185932) | Vadose zone soil fungal communities from Angelo Coast Range Reserve, California, USA - CZODoug2_1_08_16fungal | ecosystem: Environmental > Terrestrial > Soil > Vadose zone | place: USA...
CGTGGCGCAGTTCGGCCCGTTCAATGCTGACTTGAGTATTCATGCTGACCTCCGCGCGTTAGGACCGCTTCGCTGCGTCGATCACGTTTTGGCAAGAAGGCGCCGTTCTCTACCCAAAGCCTGCCCCCGTGTCCCCGCTAGTAGGCACCCTCACAGCGGCCGAGCTCGGACCACGCTACACGCAGCGCCCCGGATCGCAGCAGCATGCACACAGTATCGCCCGTCTTTACCGCAACATACTGGGAATAAGACGCCATGAGATCTTGCCCACTGACCTCAGGGCCCCACGGCGCCAAGTTTAAGTGATAGCTGGTTGATTTCCCATGACTCACATGCTTTCCAGTGACGATCACTCGATATGCTCTTGGCGTCGACTGATCCAGCAACGCATTGACCTGCATTCCCGCCCCATATCCGTAACCGCAACAAAGGATCAGAAGCAATACTGCAGTTCCCCGATGTTGCTTGAGCCATGGGTCACACCAGAACGCGAGACCGACCAAAATAGCGCTTCCGAACACCGTGAGTAACAGCGGCCCCTCCCATCCGACTGGAGCAATGCCTTGAAGTGCCCGCAGCGTAAGAAACAGGCCTGGGATTATCAACACTAAGGAGAGATCAGGTAGCGGGTTTTTTCTCGGACCTCCAAATCGATAGTACGGTGCAAAGTGGGCGACCATCAGAACGGCAACCCAGGGCAACGCGACCATCGCCCACGTCAGCACGTGATGAGGATCGCTTATGAAAAAACTAGCCAATCCCAGACCATAGGCCGCGAAATTGAGTCCGCCGGCAATGCGGCCTAGCCGTTGAATGGTCGACTCAGAAAAGCCCCGCTGCTTGAGCGAATGGATTGCCGCGGTCCGTTCCTGCGCGGCGGCTCGCTGCTTTCCAAGGTCCAGATCCGGCAACGAATGGATCCAAGCGAGGAAAGCCTTGTCGGTCCTCAGAAGCGAAGACAGCTTGATCTTCGCGCCAAAGCCCGGCTTCGGAACCAACACCCAAGCCGACATCCCTGGTCCATGGGAGAAATGGCCACGACCTTCGATCTCATCCCGTGCGAGATGGCGCCGGCGGTAGATCTCAAATACTTGAATCGAATCTGCTTGCAGTATTACTCGATAGAAAATAGCGACAGCGAGCAAATAAATACCCATCAAAGCAAATCCGCCACACAGGGCGACAAGTATTGCCGCCCCCGCCGGCGCGCGACCATTATCTGGATGCAAAAAGAAAATCCCGCCGGCGAGACTCAGGGAAGCAACTATCAAGCCGAGAGCAGAGACCATCCACTTGCTCGCAACCGACAACCCGTACGTGCGGGGATAGGCCTTTGGGTCAAAAACGTCTTGGGTGTGAGGGGTCATTGCTCAGAGCCTACCGGCATTTCCCTGTCTTGCGTCGATACAGCTTCCATACCGGCCCCGGTGACTCCAATGTTGTCGCAAACGGAATTCTAGCGGTTTTGGGCGGAATCCCCCTATCCGCCGCCTGTTTTTGTGATCTGTGCTCTACGTCTGGCAGTGTGCGGTGTGCGGCGGGCCTAGCGACCCATCGTGTTGTCGGCGCCAGAGATTCCAAGCGCGATTGTTCATTATTCTTCACCTCGTGCGGATCCACAGTCCTGAGGGGGCGTGATCTGACTTGGCTCGATCAGTATCCGAAGGCCGTCGATGCCGTCACCCTTCAACGGGTGAACGCTGCGATCAAGCAGCACCTCAATCCGGAAAAAAATGATGATCTTGAAGACAGGAACTCTGCCGACGTCATTAGCGTCCATCTTCATCACCAACAATTTCCGAATATCAATGTAATTTCGATATTAAACATGCAACTATACGAATAATCTTAAGTTTATGAGGGATCGATTCGCAATTACTTCTTCTTGGCTGGCAACCCAGCGAAAACCTCAAATTTCAGATTGATCACCGAGCCTGACAACTGATTCGGAACGCACGTCATCCGATTATCGACATTGCGGGTCGTAAACATCGGCAACACCTTATCGCGAAATTGCTCTATCAGTTCGCAATCGCCGAGAGCGACCTCACGAGGCGAACGGTCAGCAATCAGCACCGAGCGCCACACGCCGTTGATCGGTGGGCTCGCATTCTCGCCATTCCCAATTGGTGCAAGCGTATAGAACTTTAAATTGGCCCGCGCGAATGTGTCTGGACTTCCGTATCCGCCAACGCAACCATCCGAGCTCGATTTGGCATCTGCGCGCGCACCTGCCGCAATCAGTAGCACCTTGAGCTTGCTCGCAAGACCGTCGCACGAGTAAGTCGCCGTGAAGCCTAAGAATTGAAAACTGTATTCGTGCTTTTGCCAGACACCCTGCTCTGATTCGGTGCCTGATGGCTCACCCGCCAAGGCAGCCAAACCAAATCCACAAATGGCGAGCGCACAACTAACTTTCAGGACTCTCAGCGACGGCATGACCTTGCCCTCCTCCGATTCATTCATAGTAGATCCGATTTAGTGAAATCCCTCACTCCACCCGAGTCTGATCCTTATGGTCCTGAAAAGTTGCTGTCGACATACGCAGTTGGGCAAACTTTCTGCCCAGCGACCGACCCGGACGCGACGGATAGGCCCGTTGGGATTGCGAAGAAATGCATAGCCCTGCCAACGTCTCCCAGGAGCAATGCGCATTGCTTACGCTTACCGATAGACTTTTGATCGACCGATCGTTCGGCTGTGCAGTGTCGTCAGGCTAGGTCTATTGACCTGTACTACGGCCGCAGCCACAGCCTGATCGAAGCAAGTCTGCCAAAGTCTCTTGAAGAACAGGTCTCGACCTTCAAAGGAGGAGCAGACGCTTTCAGCACCATTGCGCAGGCGTGCATAAAGCGCCTTGGTACCTTGCTGAGAATCAAGGTTCAAGTCTCCGAAGGCGACAATGGTTTTATCGTACCTCGGCACCTCGGCAGCCTGCGCTGTCCCGCCCATCGCGGCACTGGCGAAAAACATTGAACTGGCGGTCAAAATGGACGCCATAGAGATGATTTGAGATTTGATCGTGGTTTTGTGGATCATGTCGGCGCTCTGCTGATTGAATTGATGGAGCGCACAGCCTGCGCTGCAGGCCAAACCACAACAAACGCACTACTTGATCGACGGTTAAGTAAACCTTAATTCCCAGTCCCTGGGTCATTCCCCTGATCGTACCGAATCGACCGCGAGCCGGGCGGTGGCTGACAAGTTTATGGCTTATAGCTTACGGCTTACTGCGTGCCGGCGATGGGAGGATGGGCGCGGTGCCGCGCGAGACCGAGGCCGGCACCTGCCGCGTATCGCGGGTTTGTAGCCAGGCGTGCAACGCGACCGCGCCCAGCACGACGGGCAAACCCACGAAAACGTTTGCGGAAAATGATTCATTGCCCAGCCACCAGCCGACAGCCAGTGCCACGGGCGGATTGACGTAGGCATAGGTCGCGGCGAGCGAAGCCGATACCCGCTCGACGACGAATCGATACGCCGAAAACGCAATCAACGAGCCGAATACCACGAGGTATCCCCACGCCCACCACACATGCGCAACATGCGGAATCGTCCAATGCTCGCCCAACGCTGCGCTGATCACCAATCCCATGAGGCCTGCGGTCAGCATCTCTGCGCCGAATCCGGTCGGTCCATGCGGAATATCCAACCGACGTGAAAGCACCGTACCCAGCGACCACGATATCGTGCCAAATAATATGAGCAAGGTGCCGATGATGTTTCCTTGCAGATCGCGCCCCAACAGCATGACGACGGCGCCCGCCCCGCCGAGCGCAATGGCGATCCATTCAGCCCGTCGCGGCCAGTCGCCGAAGGCGCCGCACCAGAGGGCGGTCGCCAGCGGCATGATACTGATCAGCGCCACAGTCGCGCCGGAACTCACCCAGTGCTCCGCGACTGACACGGCGCCGTTTCCAACCACGAGAAGCAGAAATCCGACCAGCGCAGCCCCGCCCCACTGCCTCGCCGTCGGCGCCGGAGCGCCACGCAGTGCTTGCCAGGCCAGCAGCAGCACTCCCGCAGCGACAAAACGAGTTCCAACCAAGAAGAAAGGCGCGATGCCTTCGATCGCCACCTTGATGGCGAAGTATGTGGTGCCCCACACAACGTACACAGCGAGTAGACAGGCGCCCACCAGCCAGGCGGCTGGCTTTAGGGCAGGAGAATTCTTGAGATCGGACGACATACACCATCAATCTTACCGGTCTTCGGGGTCACTGCGCTTTAGGTTATCTAATCCTTCTCCAAGTTCTACTAACCTTCCGTTGTGTTCCCCGAGCGCGCGACGGGCATGGTGCTGCTCGTTGTTATCGAGTAACCGGAGTACAATTCCGTATCTCGGAGGGTTGCAACAATGCTACGAAATTGCCCCGCATTGGTCCTTGGCGCGACTCTGCTCTCTCTTGGCGCCTGTTCTACTACGACCTTCACCTCGACCTGGAAAGCGCCGGATGGGCAAACCATCAACCCGGCGGGTAAAACCATCGCAGCTGTATTTGTCTCTGGCGATGAGCGCAATCGGCATGCCGCCGAAGATGCCCTGGCTAAAGATCTCAACGCGCGCGGTGCCCACGGCGTGCCTGGCTACACGCTATTGCCGAACGAGATACGCGGGGATGCTGAAGATATGCTCGCCCGCCTTAAGGAAGCGGGCGCCAACGAGGTTGGGGTAATGCGGGTCGTAGGTGTGGACAAATGGCCCTCCTATCTGCAAGTCCACGGTTGGACTTTCAGCGCCAGTGACACACCCGGGACCGGTAATCTGCCGTCGGTCACCGGACTGCAGCACTTCGACACAGTCGTCTCGGTGCTGGTGTGTTCGCTCGATCTCGATAAGGTTATCTGGTCGAGCACGAGCCGCACCACCAACCCCAGGGACTTGGGCACCCTTGTGAGCGAAGTTGCCGACGCGACCGCCAAGGAAATGGTCAAGGAGGGGCTCCTCGCCCGCCAGTGACGCGCGCCCAGAGCGCCCGCTTCACGGCGGTGCTTTCGTAACCATCATTGGAGCGACAATTCACGATCGCACCGAGCGTCTGCTCTGGGCGCGGCACACCATGTCATCGATACTTCATCCGCTCAAACACATGCTGCCGCTCAAGACGACTACTCAAGCTGAACTCTCCGCTATGAGCTTCTTATAAGTCGCAAAGTGTTCGCCCGAATAACAGCAGAACACGACATCGTCGAGTGCATCCGTTTCAGCTGCAAACCTCCGAACGCCTCGGATCGCGATCTCCGTCGCCTCTTTCAGCGGATATGCATACGCGCCCGTACTGATCGCCGGGAAGGCGATCGACCTCAAATTCCTCTGCACCGCCAGCCGCAGGGAATTCTCATAGCACGACGCCAGAAGCACCGCCTCGTTGCGAACACCGCCCTTCCAAACCGGACCGACGGTGTGAATGATCCACCGTGCCGGCAGACGATAGCCGCCTGTGATCCGCGCCTCCCCGGTCGGACAGCCTTTCAGCCGCCGACATTCCTCCAAGAGCTCCGGCCCGGCGGCATAGTGAATGGCCCCATCCACACCGCCGCCGCCCAATAACAGCGTGTTCGCCGCGTTGACGATCGCATCGACGTGCAAAGCTGTGATATCCCCCTTAATGATGCGAATCTCTGTCGGCATACACGCCTCATCGGCTGTTAAAGTGCCATTGTAGCCAGTACTTCGCGAAGACCGGAACCAGCGAGCATCCGACGACGGTTGTGACCGGCAAGCCAGAAGTAATATTGCAACTGTTCGGAGGTCGCATCGACTTGGCCGCAGCATCTGCCGCCGGTGTTAAAATCGGTGGCCCGCCAGAAGCCCTGCGACGAGTAAGACGATCATGAGCGAGGCGTGATCTTTGCAGATCAGGACGCGTGCCCGGATATCGCTTTTTGAAAATCGGTGGCCTGCAGCATTGAACTCACGGTGTTGACCACGGCATCCGATAGCACCTCGTAGTAGTTCTCCGCCTTGTAAGAGCGGCCAAACCGCGTGGCCTCACCGGAGGCGAGACCATTCCACAGGGTTTTGCCGTCCCGGTCGATCACGGTTAGATGAATTGCTACTTCTGACTGGTAAGTGTCTCTCTCTCGGACAAAGAACTTCTTCACCTCACCCTTTATGGTCACAGCGCCGTTGCTGTCGACCGCCTTGATGCCGGCGTCATCAAATAGCTGCCGGATGTGCATGCTCACGAAGGCGCCAACGTCATCGGTGGTGGTGACTGGCTTGGATTCGTCGCCCTCTCTGTTCTCACCGATGACCTCCTTGTTATCACGGCCGTCGGTGAAGGTCGCAACCGTAACCGGCGAGGCGCTCATCTGAGTGGTACCGAGCCGCAAGTCCGACGTGGGTCGCCATTGGAGAGGTATGTGCTCGAGCAGCTTCGTTTTCGATGATGCAACGAGTGAAACGCTCAGGAGCAGCGAGGCGAGAATCGTACGGATCATTGTTGGGTTCTCCCGGTGTTGGTGGCCGTATTTTACCTGCGCCGGATCAGATATTCTCCGTCGGCCGGATATTCTTCCTCTGGTCGAGCCATTCGGCCGTATCGCCTACGCCTGGATGACCGGCTTGTTTCCCTCGCGCTGGATATGGACAACAATAGAAAGGGCCGCAACGCACAGGAGGGAGGCTTTGAGCCACGGGTTGGCTGACAGCAAAGGCCTCAACCAAGCAGTTCCAAAACATATCGATACGAGGCTAGCAGCGAGCGCAAGCACCGCTAACATCATGGCAGTTAACCCGTATTCGAAGCGGCGCTCGATCTTGCGTGCTTTGTCGCTCCGTAGGTACGCTATGAGTGCTACACGGGACGCGAAGCCCTGGGACAAAGCTGGTATCGGTTGGCCTGCCAAGGCTGCAAAAAGGATTTTGTACTGGTTTATCCGCGCCTCATTCGCAATCGGGTTTCCCGATCGCAGACTCTCCAATGCACTCTCTTGGTCGTCCCATTCGCGTTCATCGACATTCATTGATTCTCTCCGAGTAAGGCACTAAGCGTTGCGCGCAACTTAAATCGGGCTCGAAATAGGTAGCTCTTGATCGTCCCGCCCGCAAGTCCGGTAATACGAGACACGTCGGCGATCGATAACCCTTCTACGTGATACAACGTCATCAAAGTCCGCTGTAGTGGCGGCAGCCTGCCTATGGCATCGTGTGCATGACCAAGGATCTCCGTGTTCATGCAAACCGCCTCGATGTCTACCCCATCTCCCACATTCTCCACCACCGAGATGTCCGTCATCTCCTCGGTGTCCGTTATCAGCGGAAGACGTCGCCTCTCCATATAACGCAATGCTACCGAGTAGGCAATCTGGCCTATCCACGTGTTGAGAGCGCTTTCAAATCTGTATTGATGCAAATACCGATGGACTCGCAAAAAGGTCTCCTGACAAAGATCCTCAGCATCCTCACGATGGTGAACGATTCGGTAAATAATATGCCAGCATAGCCCCTGATGTTCCCTGACTAGGCGCTCGAAGGCACCCGGGGCGTTTGTGAGCGCGGCTTCAACCAAGGCGCGATCGGGGTTCATACCTCGCAGTAGTCCATTGCAATTAGATACGGCGAACGGTCCGCAGGTTGCAAAATGACAGATATTCGACCGGCGATGCAACCGTCGTGGTTGGCTGCGTATCTATTGTTGTACTAGTCGCACTTGAAAGAAGGTCATATGGATGTTCATGTCGTGATCCCGCTCGCCCTATTTGCCTGCGTAACTTATGTCCTCAAGGCTGTCATGGATGCCGCGCTTCGCTATCGGCTGCTTCGCGCGGCGGTTTCCTCGGATGTGCTCCGCGCCGTACTGGAAGGTGAGGACCATCAAAGAAAGGTAGTCGCGTTGCGCTGGGGCATTCTATCGTCGAGTCTCGCCCTTGGATTCGGCTTAATAGCGCTCCTGGGCTGGAATGAGATATCTCCCGGCGTTGTTGCCATCTTGGCCGCCGCAATCGGCTTAGGAAACTTGGTGCTCTTCGCTGTGATCAGGCGCTTATGACATTTGTAATGCAACGCGCAAGCCTGCTGTCGCGCCCGTGTCTAGCCTTTTGCGTTCACGCGATGACCATCGGGATGCTAGCCGTCGTTTTGGCCCCCAGCTCTGTTGGCGCACAGTCCTCGGTCAGCCTCGGTGGCCGATGGATAGGCACCATGGACGTCACTTCTGGGTTTGGAGAGCTGAAGCACTATACGGAAGTCGTGGTGCTCGATCAGGGCGGGCGCACGGTTACCGGATCTTTCGCCCTCGGCGCTGCTCCCCCGACGCCGCTTCTCCACGCGAACATACACGGCACAGCGGTGAATTTTGCGATTGCGATAGAGCGCCACCAACAAATGGACTTCCATCTGCGCCTTGAGGGCGGCGAGCTAACGGGGTACGCCAGCTGCATCACCGACTTGGGGCGCGTCCGCGCCAAAGTAAAATTGATGCGTGTAACTGATGAAGACGGCAACCGAACCGGCGAATAAGGTGACGCATGGCGGTTTTGCTGGATCTCCTCTGCGCAAATGAGGAATTCCTGGTCTTCCGGCAATCACGCCCGTGAGCACTCGATTTGACGGCCAAGAGCTCAGCTGCCAACGTTCTCAAGAGCGCCAAGCGCTACCGCACAGCGCCGCTGCTCAGCTATCTTAAAAAAACACGTTCACGGAGATCCCTATGCGACTCTTATTGTTGGCTCTCGTCCTCGCCGCCTCTTGGGCTTCCACCTTCGCTTTTGCCGGAGCGCGCCAGGACGCCAAAGTTCTGATGCCGTCTGATCCAGGCTCTCTCAAGGTCGAGCAGGATTGGGGTTTTTCCGACGCCATCGTGACCGGCGACACGATTTATATCTCTGGCGTGGTTGCCGGTGTTCGCGAAGGTGAAACGGATTTACGCATCGCCTACACCCGCGCTTTCGAACGCATCGGTGGAATTCTCAAGAATGCGGGCGCAAGCTGGGATGACGTTGTGGACATCACAACCTTTCACACCGATCTGACGACGCAGATGCCCGCCATTGTCGCAGTGAAGAACAACTACGTGAAGCAACCCTTTCCGGCGTGGACAGCTATTCAAGTCTCTCGATTGATTCCGACCAATGGCATCACGGAGATCAAGATAGTCGCAAAACTCCAGAAATAACCTTCTCCGCCTGGTCGAAAAATCGAGCCGTTTGGTCGACCTAGCCTTACATCGCGTTTTCCGCCTTACGCTGCGGCCAGCGCGTTGCGTGTGTAGTCGTTTGCTAGTGATCTCGAAAGCAATTGGCTTCGAGATGTCCTTTCTCGCATCATGCAACTCCTGATACCGAGTACCGCTAGCCCTTCAATTGCTCGCGCTACGTTTTGTCGCCAGTTTCTGAACAATGGCCAGCGCTTGCTCGGCATTGGCATCGCCCGCAACTCCTCCGATCGTCGCAACGATCTTGCCGTCGGGCGCGACGATGAAAGTCGTACGTTCCGCCATGCTATGGCCGACCTCGTTGCCGCGGGAATCCTTCATCTTCGCGACGGCCTGGCCTTTGTAGGTGTCCGCGATTTGAATATCGTAGGATTTCGCGATCTCGCCCTTCTCATCCGAGGCCACCGGCAACTTGCCGGCGCAATATTTAGGATCGGCCGAGAAGTCGTTCAAACGCGAAATACTATCGAGCGAAACACCGATGACGGAGGCGCCTGCGGCGGCGAACTTATCGTGATTCTCCGCAAACGTGTGCGCCTGTAGATTGCAGCCACCAGTAAAGGCGGCGGGATAGAAATACACCACCACCGGACCCTTCTTCAATGCGTCACGCAACGAGAACGTAAATTCCTTGCCGGCTAGCGAGGCCTGTGTTTTGAAGTCAGGCGCGGTGTCGCCTTGTTTTAATGCGGCGAAACTTGATGTCACCACCAGCACGAGCGACAGGAAACCTAGGGCTTTGCGATTCATGGCGAATCTCCAACGTAGTTTTTGGCCGTCGATCAAAGGAATCAGCGTTTCTCAGCGCTGCTCGAGCGCCGGCCGCACATTATCAGGGTTCCTCGCTGCCGTCACTGACCTTGACCGAGTCCGAGCGCTTGCGCATTGGAGAGCTTCGCTGCGCGGAAAACCTGGGCCGGCGACGATCCGGCATTCGTGCAAGGCGGCGTCGCCACGGAGCGAGTGATTATTGCGTTGCGTTGAGGTATGCCGCGACTGCGTCGATATCGCCTTCATCGAAGGTACGCACCAGATCGGACATACCCGGTGAATTGGCGCGCGAGCCGCTGCGGAAGCGGCGGATCGTGGCCGCGAGATAGGCGGTACTCTGATCGCCAATGCGCGGGTTGGCGCTAAAACCCTTCCAATCGTTGAAGTGACAGCCGACACAGCCGCCCAGGGCGGTGGCGTAGGCGCCTTTCTTGAGCAAGGCCGTATCAGTCGAGATGGGCTCGACCTTCGGCCAGGGCTGGGTGGATGCGTATTTGGCCATTTCGAGCATGTCCGCATCGCTCATTGTCGCGACGAAACCGCGCATGGCCGCGTCTTCCGGCGCGTTGCGCGCCCCGCTTTTGAAGTCGCGCAGCTGGATGTAGACATAGCCCTCGCTCTGGCCCCAGATATTTGGAATCACCGAGGTGCTTTGCAACGCGCCGGTTAGATGGCAGGCCTTGCAGACAGCGACTTTTTGTTCGATTGCTGGTACCTGAGCGGCGCTCACGCCGGCAAAGGCTGCAAGCAGAAGCAGTGCACTGCGGGCAACGATTTTCAGCATGAACTTTTGCGACATTGCTTGCCTCGCTTCAAGGCGGATGGACCGGTTCGTGACCACGTCAGTAGGCGAACACGTAATATTTATTGCCACGCTTGTAATCCAATTGCGTATTGCCGCCCGCGCCGACAACGACGTATTGCTTGCCATCGAGCATATAAGTCGATGCCGGCGCGTTAACGCCCGCATCGGTCTTGTAACTCCACAACTCTTTGCCCGTGGCCGAGTCATAGGCGCCGAATTCGCCGCTGCCTTCGCCGGTAAAGATCAGGCCACCGGCCGTGGCCAGAATCCCTCCGAACATTGGCAGCGGTTTCTTGACCTTCCAGCGGATCTTGCCGGTGTTGTAATCGGTTGCCACGATATCGCCCCAGGTCGGTTCTTCCGGGGCGCCTTTGAAGGCGCCGCCAAGCCAGAGCTTGCCGTTCGGATATTCAGTGCTCGTGAAAAAGTAATACTTCAAGGCCGATTCATTCGTCAGCGCATAGGCAAGGCCGAGCTTCGGATCGATGGCAAGCGGCGTTGCGCTCACGCCGCCATTCAAGCCTGGGCGAATGAGCACGCCTTCCTTGGTCGGCAGCGCGCGTTCGTTCTTCACTTCGACGAGACCGGTGCTGCGAATCAGGCTGCAATTCTTCGCGTCGTGTACGTACAAATAGCCGGATTTGCCCGCGTGCAATACACCCGGAATCTTCTTGCCGGCCTTGTCCGTAACCGGCGTGAGCACAGCGGGGCTCACTGCGTCCATATCCCAGATATCGTGTGGAATGTATTGTAAATGACAGATGTACTTGCCGGTTTCCAGATCGACCGACACGAGCGAGTCGGTATACAAATTATCACCTGGACGCACGCTGCCATCGATGTCGGGCGCCGGATTGCCGACGACGAAGTAGACGCGTTTGTTCGCAAGGTCTATCGCCGGGCTCTGCCAGATCGAACCGCCGAGCGTTTTGTACGGATCGCCGCGCTTGGCCAGTGCCGCCTTTTCCGCGGCGATATCGCGATGCAGATCGAGGCCCGTCGCATCATGTGTCGCCCACACACCCACCGAATTGGCCGGCGTCGTGTCGAACGTCCAAATTTCAGCGCCGGTCCTTGCATCAAGCGCCTTGAGCGCGCCGCGGATGCCGTATTCCGCACCCGCCAGGCCGATCAATATCTTGCCATCCACCGCGGTCGGCGCGGCCGTCGCCGAATAACCCTTGAGCGGATCGGCGAGCTGCTTGCTCCACACAACCGCGCCGGTTTTCGCGTTGAGTGCGACGAGTTTGGCATCGAGCGTGGCCATATAGACCAGATCGCCAAGCGCGGCAACACCGCGATTGTTCGGACCACAGCATATCGACACGGCGGGGTCCAAGGCGTGCGTGTAATGCCATAGTTCTTTGCCGGTTTTCGCATCGACCGCAAACAGGTGGTTGTACGAGGTGGTTAAATATAGTACGCCGTCGTAGATGATCGGCGCGCCCTGGATCGATTCGGTGAGATCAACCTGGAAGGTCCAGGCGAGCTTCAAATCCTTGACTGTCTGCGTGTTGATCCGATCGGCCGGGTGATAGCGTGTTTGTGCATAGTTGCCGTGCGTGACGAAGAAATCAGTGCTGTCTTGTGCCGCGGAGTTCAAGCGCTCCTGGCTCAACGGTCCGGGCCGCGCCATGGTCGCAGTGTTGTCGGCGAGACTCGTCACACAATATCCTAGCGCGATCAGACACACAGCTATCGAACGACCCAGCTGGATTCTGTTCGTAAATGCCAAGTAGCCGTCCGGACATGAATCATGCACCAAGCCCATGTTGCCCATTCAATCACACCTACCGTTTGGCCACTATGCAGTTTCTCGGCCAATGCTGCCGCTCAGAGGGGTGCGAGCGTATCCCCCCGATGGGGGGCGTATCGACCGGTATTTCGTAGTCCATGACTACATGTGGAGAAAAGGCGAGGAATCCGCTACAACTATTTGATAAATAGCGGTTATTGCACTTAGATATCTTGATTTCCACGCCTCGATTCTTGACTTCGCCCGCAAGCGCAGGCTTAAGTCTTCAGCACGTGATCTAGAACAATTCACAGCCGCCAGCTGCAGAACTCGCTGCATCCCACTCGATCCTATTCATCCTCAAGGACACCCGTGAAAATAATGTTTATGCAGGCCCTGTGTTTGGCCTTGGCACCGGCAATTTGTCCAGCGCAGCCAGTCGAGTCGGCAGTGCCGAATGTCACGGCCATTCGCGCGGGAAAATACATTGATGTGCAGACCGGACAGACACTCGCGAATCAAATCATCCTGGTTCACGGCGCCAAAATCGAAGCGGTTGGCGCCAACATTCAGATACCCGATGGTGTCGCCGTCATTGACCTGTCGAAGATGACGGTTCTACCGGGGCTCGTTGACTGTCACACTCACCTAGCCGATCTGCACGGCGCTGAGCCCCTGGTTTCTTTGCGCATGACTGCGGTCGAGACCGCTTATGCCGCTGTCCCGAATGCGCGTCTCACCCTGCTGGCTGGTTTCACGACGGTACGCGACGTCGGTGTCTATCGGGCCTTCAATGATGTCGCCATGCGCGACGCCATTGCCGAGGGAATATTCATCGGGCCGCGCATGTATGTCGCCGGCGCGTATGTGACGATCAGCGAGGGAGCGGGCGCGATGACCGGACTGGCCAAGGACATCGAGCTGCCGTTGAATCTTCGCTACGGCGTTGCCAACGGACCTTGGGAGGTCCGCCGAGTTGTGCGCGAACTCGCACATCTTGGCGCCGATCACATCAAGATTCTGACGACCGGCGCAGTTCTCACGCATGGCAGCAATGCGAAGTCCATCGAATTCACGCCGGAAGAGATCAAAGCCGCCGTGGAAGAAGCGGCCAACTTCGGCCTACGGGTCGAGGCGCACGCGCATGACGCGGATGGCATCAAGAATGCAATCCGCGCGGGCGTAACGTCAATCGAACACGCCACCCTCATCGATGACGAGGGAATTGCACTAGCGAAAAAACACGGCACGTATCTGGACATGGACATCTATGACGAAGAATGCATCCAGTCGGATCCCGCCACACCCGCCGACTTCCTCGCGCACGATGCGGGCTTGGGGGAAAGGCAGCGTCTCAACTTTACCAAGGCCGTTCGCGCCGGCGTTAAGATGTCATTTGGCACAGATGCAGGCGTTTGTCCTCATGGGATTAACGCCCGTCAGTTTGCATTCATGGTCAAGTACGGAATGACCCCGATGCAGGCAATTCAGGCGGCAACCGTGAATGCCGCTGACCTCATCGGTCATTCCGAACTCTTCGGTTCGATTACCCCGGGAAAATCCGCCGATATCATCGCGGTGAACGGTGATCCGATCGCCGACATTCGTGAGCTAGAGCATGTTCGGTTCGTGATGAAGGAAGGAAAGGTTTACAAGCATGAGCACTAGATCCGTTTCGACGATGGAAGCCATCGAGAAATATCGGCTTCCGAACCCATCCGCCGCGTACTAACCTCTGCAAGGTGCTATTTAACTGTATTTCCCCTCTGAGCGTTCAGCAGTGTCGTTCAATGCTCAAGAAGCCGTTTCGACGGGCCCGGAAGCAGGCTGGGTCGCGGGTAAAGTGATGCGCATGGAAGCGAAAAAGGAACTTCTCACGACAACACAAAAGGCACGTCGAATAAATTTCGACGCGCCTATATACGGGACTTTCGCGGAGATCGGGGCAGGCCAGGAGGTCGCGCGCGAGTTCTTTCACGCGGGCGGTGCATCGGGGACGATCGCTAAGTCCATCTCCGCCTACGACATGGTATTCAGCGACGCGATCTATGGGAAATCCCCGCGATATGTGTCTCGCGAGCGCTTGAATCTGATGCTGGACCACGAATATGGGCTTCTCGTCGAGCGTCTATCGGCAATTCGCGGCGACCGGACGAACTTCTTCGTCTTCGCAGACACGGTTGCGACCAGCAACCACCAGGGCACCAACGAGGCGCACGGCTGGTTGGGCATCCGGTTTCAGGCTGCGCCTTTGGGCGAGTCGAGCGAAATTGTTCTGCATGTCCGCATGCGGGACAAGGATTCCGTCCTGCAGCAGCAGGCGCTCGGCATCGTTGGGGTCAATCTGATTTACGGTGCGCTCTATCTTCGCTCAAACCCCAGACAAATGATTGAGTCGCTGCAGGACAACCTCGGCACAGAGAGAATAGAGGTAGACATGCTGCACTTTTCGGGGCATGGCTTCGAGACGGTCGACAACCGTCTCATGTCCCTTCACCTTGTGGAATGCAAGCTCACTAATGCGGTCATGTTCGGGCCGCGGGGCGAAGTCCTCCAGCCGTCAGAGATCCTACACAAGAAGGCGATTCTCGTTGAAAGGGGTAGTTTCCGCCCTGTTACACATGTCAACGTCGATATGATCGCCTGCGCTACGGCGCAATTCGTGCAGGAGTCGCCGGTGAAGGGCAAGGAGGTGGTGGTGCTCATGGAAATCACCATGAACAATCTGCTCTCCGAAGGCGCGCTCGATGCCCATGATTTTCTGTCGAGAGTCGATCTGCTGGCCGACATCGGCTTTACAGTTCTCATCTCGAACTATTCAGAATACTACCGGCTCACCTCATACTTCCGGCGCTACACCAAGGAAATGATCGGGGTCGCCATTGGTATCAATAATTTGCTGGAAATATTCAACGAGAAGTACTATGACAATCTCGAGGGCGGTATCCTGGAGTCGTTTGGACGTCTTTTCAGAAACGCGGTAAAACTATACGTCTATCCCATGAGCAGCGAGGCATACGATAGATACATCCTGGAGTCCAGCAGATCCGGCGCGTCAGCACAATCGGCCGCGGCCAATATCCTGATCACCGCGAAGAACGTGAGGGTCGCTGACCACCTCACAAGTCTTTATGCTCATCTACTCGAAAATCGCTTCATCGACAGCATCGTCGGGTTCGATGCGAACATCCTCGGCATATTTTCGCGCGATGCGCTGAAGAAAATCAGAGACCATGATTTATTATGGGAAACAATGGTCCCCTCGCCTATTGCCATTGCCATCAAGCACCGTGGACTCTTCGGCCACGTCAAAATGTCCCGCGACGACTGAGATTGGGGATTTCTATCAATCAGCGAGCAACGGCTGTTGGGATGTATGCGCTAGGCCGATACATCCTATCGAGAGAAACTGGCTACCGGCGGTTCATACACTCGTAATATTCTTGAGTGCAATTGAGTTTTTCTTGGGTCGTGCACAACCATGAACTTCGACGACGTCTTGTTTGGGCTAATCCTATGCGGCATCGGATTGGCAGGTGCCTGCTTCAGAAGCGAGTACATGCTTCTACGTGAGCTCAGAGCGACTCAGCGCAGAAAGGAGAGGGTCATGCGCGAGTTGCAACTAAAGAGACTATCCTCGCGAGTCGACGACGAGCACTTCGCGCAGACCGGGTGAGAGGGCCGCGGGATCACGATACGTCAAGCCCGGTTGGGATTTGCAGGGCTGATTCGATCGCGCATGCGCGGCGCATGGCGACCGAGACCGCCATCGTGGACGCGACGCAACTTATGATCGATGATGTCGCGCGCCCGGAAAACGCGTGATCGTACCGTGCCGATCGGAATGGACATCGCTGAAGCGATCTGCTGATAACTCAACCCGTCGATTTCGCGCAATGTGATTGCGGTGCGATGTTCTTCGGATAGATCATCGAGAGCGGCGTTCGCCATCCCACGGATGTCCGCAGTGAGCGCCAGTTCCTCGGGCGTTGCCAAGTCCCACAGGCGTGTTGGATGGCGTATGGCTTGGTGGTGGTCCGAGAAATCGATGGCGTGTTTAAATGGATTGCGGCGGCGTGCTTTCAAAAGATTCTTGGCGCAATTACTGGCGATGCGATAGAGCCAGGTGTAAAACGCGCTGTCACTACGAAAATGCCGAAGTCCTCGGTAGGCCTTGATGAACGTTTCCTGGGTGGCGTCTTCCGCATCGGCGCGATTGCGCGTATAGCGCATTGCCAGCTCCACTATGCGGGACCGATACTTGAGCACCAACCGGTCGAATGCCCGGCGTTCTCCGGACTGGGCAGACCGCACGAGGCTCTGGTCGCTGAAATTGGCACTTGCCGCGAGAGCGTGAGGATAAGCGATCGGCATCGCCGCGCAGGAATCTTGCATCGCTGAAGAGTATCCCCGAGGGGTCAAGCTTTGTAGCCTCTATTTCTCGATGGCATCTATAGCTGCCGACGATGTCTGCTATCGAGAGACAGAGGCTTCTAACTCGGATACTTACCCCTTAGCCTAGGACATCAGTTCATTCCCACTCCCGGAGGTCCTATGCCAATGAGCGCCGCAGCGAAATACGAACTCAAGAATCCCCTCACCCGAAGAGCCGCCGACCTGAACATCATGTCTGGCACGCTCGGACCCGACGTGCTCGATATTTCGCATCTCACCAGAGATTTAGGGGTATTCACGTATGACCCCGGATTCATGTCCACGGCCAGCACCGAGAGCAAAATCACTTATATCGATGGCAATGCGGGGGTACTCTTGTACCGCGGTTATCCTGTTGAGCAACTCGCGGAGCACTCCAACTATCTCGAAGTCGCCGATCTGCTCATCAACGGGACGTTACCCACGAAGGCGCAGCACAGGGCATTCCGCGATTCAATAACCCGGCACACGATGGTCAACGAACGGTTGCTTCGATTTTTTCGGGGCTTCCATCACGACGCGCATCCCATGGCGATGGTCTCTGCAATGGTCGCCTCGATGGCCGCTTTCTACTACGACACCACGGATATCCACGATCCTCACCACCGGGAGATTTTTGCCCATCGCATCATTGCCAAACTGCCGACCATCGCAGCTGCGGCCTACAAACACTCTCTGGGTCAGCCTTTTATCTATCCACGCAACGACCTGTCTTATTGCGCCAATATGCTCAACATGTTTTTTGCGGTTCCGTGCGAGCCCTACACGGCAGATCCGGTGGCCGTGGAAGCGCTGGATTTGTTGTTCATTCTGCATGCCGACCATGAGCAAAACGCCAGCACCTCGACGGTGCGGCTCGCGGGAAGCACTGGTGTAAATCCCTACGCGGCGATTTCCGCCGGGGTTTCCGCGCTCTGGGGTCCCGCGCACGGCGGTGCGAACGAGGCCGTACTCGATATGCTGAACGGTATCGGCTCGGCGGCAAACATCGGCCCTTTTCTGGCGCGCGTCAAAGACAACTCGGACAGCGTGCGTTTGATGGGCTTCGGTCACCGCGTCTACAAGAATGTCGACCCACGCGCCAAGATCATCCGCGGCATGTGTTACCGCGTGCTTGAAAGGATGGGTCGGGGCAATGATCCGCTATTCGAGCTTGCGCTAAAACTCGAGGAAATCGCTCTCAAGGATGACTATTTCGTATCGCGCAGCTTGTATCCCAACGTGGATTTCTATTCGGGCATCATCTACAGCGCCCTCGGAGTTCCGCGTTCCATGTTCACGGTCATGTTCGCAATCGCGCGCACCGCCGGTTGGGTTGCCCATTGGCAGGAAATGGTGTCCGATCCGCACATGAGAATCGGCCGTCCGCGCCAGCTCTATACGGGGCCTACCAAGAGAGATTACCAGCCGTTCGAAAAACGCATGGGGTGAAACGCATTGCCCTTCCCCGTTGCGGCGCAATTGCCGTTGCGATCGAGCCTAGCAGCCCCGGCTCACTGCCAGCCCCCGCCGAGAGCGTTGTAGAGCTGAACCAGCGCGAGCCGCTCGTTGAGCTGCGCCTGCGCAAGATTGAGCTCCGCGGAGAATTCGTTGTTTTCACTGGTGAGTACCTGGAGGTAACTCGCGCCGCCATGCTGGTAGAGTATTTTCGAGAGGCGATCGGCATCTTCTGCCGCCGCCGTCAATAGCTCCTGCTGCTCACGGAACTCGCGCCCCTTCTGATATGCGGAGAGGGAGTTGGACACCCGCTGGAAAGCGTTCATGATCGTTTGCTGATAGGTGAGAAACATCTCTTGTTGCTGCGCTTCGGCCAGGCGTTTTCCCGAGCGCAGGGCTCCCCCCGCAAACACAGGTTGGGTCAGCGATGCAGCGCCGTTCCACGCTCTCTGAGCGTGGGACTCGCTCACGGGGACGGCCGGGTTCGAAAGCTTCGCGCTGAGTGAAGGTTAGTGTCGAATCATCTACCTCGGTAGCCTATATATTTCGATATACATTATCGTATTAATAGATCAACCTGCGACGGCCTCGCGCCGTATCACGGAGCCGCCGGCGTTGGTTCGAGTTGCATTCGTTATTCGCCGCACGATCTGCAGGGAGACCGCCCAGAGGCGCCTTGCAAGTTCATTGTCATTCAGAAGTGGATTCCCCTCGGCAACTTGACAGTCCGACCAGTACTCACCGGTAATTCCCGTGACACTGGGACTCGCCGCAAGTAACGCGCCTGTTGCCGCTCGCTGGCCAGCCGATTTCATGAATTGTCGCACCGTTGATCGCACCATTCGCAAGGGAAGCAAAAGGTCCTTGCGCACGCCCATCCCTTTCGCGGCGCCGGGATTCAGGGAATTGACCGCGACGGCGCGTCGGCGCAATCGACGCGATAGCTCCTTCGCATACAGCGCCACCGCGAACTTGGATTGTCCATAAAATGTCATCGGATCGTAAAATTGATGACCGTCGAGATTGTCGAACATGATTCCCTCTGGAGGAGCCTGCGTGACGCTTGTACCGTTGCTCACGATAACGATGCGCCCGGTGCCGTTGCGCACGAGATCCAACAGCTGGTTCACCAACGAAAAGTGACCGATATGATTGCTGAGAAACTGAAGTTCGACTCCATATCTCGTCTGCAGCGTTGGCGGACTTGCTACCTCCGCATTGGCAATGATCGCATCGAGTGAAACTTGAAGGCCTCTGATCATCTCGGCCGCGGCGGCAATCGAATCGAGATCGGCAAGATCGCACACGACCGGCGTCGCGCGTGGGCCGATCTGATCGCAAGCATTTTTAGCGCCGGCCAATGAGCTCGCGAGTCCGAAAACGTGGGCACCGTTGGCAGCCAATGCATTCATCGTCTCGAATCCGCTCTCCTCATCGCATCCAGTAACCAAAATCCATTTTCTTGTGAGATCCACGCCCGCAAGAACCTGATTTGCCGTTGAGCGGGCACCGTGAGGGATTGAGCTAGCCATGACAAGTACTCCTTAATCAAGCAGACGTGAGCTTCAGGGCATCGGTTGGTCTGACCACACCAATATCGCGTGCAGAAAGACTAGTGCCGGGGCTGCGCGCCTGGTAGCCCATATAACTAGATACCGTGTATCGCGGGAGCAGATGCATGCCGGGCGAAAGCGAAGCCTTCTATGCCGGGCCAAGATTTACCGGGCTGACGAGATCGCCCAGACGGTCGTTGCCGGCGGCGTCACCGGCTATCGCCGCCCTCGGAGAGAGTCATTGCGTAAGTCGCGCGGAGCGCCGTGGCCACTGGCACTCGCGCCGCGCGCAGCGCGGGCAGGAGTCCGCCGATCAAGCCCATCACCAATGCCCACGCAACGCCAAACACGACGAGAGATGGGGTTACCGCGAGCTGAAAACTGAAGCCGAAGGGACTCGCCGATAAGCCGTTGAAAAAGACCCAGGCCAGGGCACCCCCGAGGAGCGCGCCGGGAAGCGCCCACAGTATTGACTCGACCAAGATGGAGACGACGATTGCGCCGGAGGCGAACCCAATCGCTCGCAGTGTGGCCAACTCGCTACGCCGCGAATCAACTATCGTATACAAAGAGTTGACGGCACCCAGGGTCGCGCCGATCGCCATGATTGTGCCGACGAAGTAGCTGACGAAATTTAGGATGGCATTCAGTTCCTTGAATCCCTGCTCCGCCACTTCGCCTTCGCGTTGTGCTTCGAGTTGCAGGGCCGGATTGGCTCTGACAGCGTCGCGAAATGCAGCGAAGTCCGCCGGCGATTGCAGCCGCACCGACACCGCGCCATAGGCGTTGCGGCTGAAGGTGGACATGATGTTGTCGACGTCGGCGTAGACCACACATTGTTGCGCCTGACCCTGTTCGAAGTGCCCGACGACGATCCAATCGCTGCCGTGAATCAGCCGCCGATCGCCGATTTCAAAGCCGGTGAATTGCCGTATGCAGGGGCTGCTGGCGATGAGTTCATGCACACCGGGCCTAAACATACGGCCACCCGTGAGGTGCATCTGCGGCTGGTATTGAGTCACGGTTGACGAAATTCCAATGAGCGGAAAATAGATTCGGTTGCCCGTCACGCGTCTGCGGCCTTCGATCGGCACCATGGACTCGAACACGACAATCGGCTCATCTTGAGTGCCCTTTTGTATGCCCGGCAGGCCCAGGATGGGGGCGACTTCGTCCCGGGAGATATTGCTCTGCATATAACGCGCTCCCGTCGTGATCAGCGTGGCGTGGTCGGCGCGTACGTCGGCCATCTCCTGCCGGCGCGCGCCCGCGCCCATCGCCAGCATGGAAACCAATACCCCGACCGCGCAAGTGACGCCGATGATGATCGTCAGGACCGGCGCTACTCGCTGCCTGACTCCCGAAAGGTTCATGAGCAATATGCCGAGAAATTGCCGGGTGAAACTCATGCGATCAGCGCCTTGCCAGCGCCGCAGCAATATTCAACTTGGCCGCCTGGACGGCGGGGACCAGCGCGCTGATGGCTGCCACCAATACGGCGCATACCAGGCCGAGCGCGACTACGATGAAGGGCATCGACAGTCCCGGTACGATCTTTGAGGCGAATGGAAACACCAACAGTGCCAGCGCCAAGCCGCACGCGGCGGCGGCGACAAACACCGCCACGGCCTCGACGACTACAAGTAGAAATACCGCGCGGTCGGTAAAACCAAGTGTCTTGAGAACCGCCAGCTCCGGCGTGCGCTCGCGGATCGATTGCATCATCATCGTGGTGGTCGCGAACAGCAGTGCGACGAGCACCACACTCACGATTGTCCGGATCAGGAAGTTAAGATCGCCGATTGCCTGCAGCTGGGATTGAGCTAGTTCACGCAACGAGTCGGTTTGCGTTGCGTTCGCGGAATTAGCGAAGCGCCGGTCGATTGCATCGGCCACATTCACCGCCAGTTTCGGATCAGAAACCGCGACGTTGAAGTGCTGGACGGTGCCCTTGCCGGCGAAGCGGGCTTCGTCGAAGTACGCATAATTGATGAGGAGTGTCTCTGTCCCGCCACCAACGTCGCTATCCGTGTAGGTGCCCACGACATCGAACGCCCAGTCGGTTGAGCCGTTCATTTGCTTCGTGGTGGTCATCAGGGGAATGTGATCACCGACCTTCCAGCCGTACTTTTTTGCCAGCCCCTCTCTGATGATGGTTCCCGTTCGCGTACTGCGCAAAGCCGCGACGTAATCGGGCGCGATCGTGAAGGTGAACGCCGAAAGCCAGCCCTCGTCGGGTCGGATCGCGACGATGCCCAATTTTTGACTGGGATTTTGGTAGATGGCCCGGAACAGTTCCACCGGGGCGACAACCTTGACCCCCGGTACCGACTTGATGCCCTCGAACAGGCCCAACGGCAAGGAATCATCCAACACATTTAGACTGCTGTGTACAAGCAGTAGATCGGCGCGAGCGTCGCCTATCACATGCTCAACGCCCGTTTTCAGGCCCTGGAGCACGCCAAACAGTGCGAAGGCGACGCTGACCTGGAGGAAAATAAGGTTGGTCCGTCCAGGCTTGCGCCAGATGCCGGACCAGATGAGCGGCAGAAATCTCATGCAGCAGCCTTCGGATCGTAGGTAATCACGACGATGGTCTGGATTGTCGCCTGCTTCCACCCCGCGTGTCGATGAGATTGTCAGTCGCACGACCCAAGCCCTTAAACGGAACTTTCGATGACACATCCGCCTGAAAATGACACTATGTCCTCGTCTTCAACGCCTAGCTTGGGAGCCGGCATGACCGAGCTGAAGTCAGTTGCGCAGGCATTGCTATTCGCTGCAATGAGCGCTCCGTCGGTTCTGTTCGCACAGTCCGCCCAGCTTCCAGCGCCGTCGGATATGAAGACATTGGGCTTGATCGGAGGAACCTCCTGGTATTCAACGGTTGAGTACTATCGCAACATCAACGAGGCGGTGAATGACGCATACGGCAACAACACGAACCCGCCGCTGCTTCTCTACAACTTGAACCAGCACGCGGTTCACGAACTCCAGAAGGGTGATCACTGGGACGCGATTGCAGCGCTCCTCACAGAGTCGGCCGTTCGACTACGCGCCGCCGGCGCGCAGGGGATCATGTTTTGCGCGAATACACCGCATAAGGTGTACGCCCAAGTTGCGAAAAACGTCGATTTGCCCATCTTGCACATCGCGGACGCGACTGGTGCCGCTATTCGCAGTAAAGGCTTGAAGAAAGTCGGACTTATCGGAACCTTGTACACCATGGAAGACGGGTTTATCGCAGACCGACTGAAGGAGCGTTACGGCATCGAAACCATCGTCCCCGGTGATTCGACCGCCAGGCGGGAGCTCCACCGAATCATTCAACACGAGCTCGACGTGGGTGTCTTCAAGGCAGACAGCAAGAAATACGTGCTTCGACAGATTGAGGAATTGCGGCGCCGGGGCGCGCGAGGCATCGTCCTTGGATGCACTGAGTTTCCCCTAATCATTAAGTCGGCAGATGTTTCCGTGCCGATTTTCGACACTACCCTTTTGCATTCACAAATGGCAGTGGATTTCATCCTGGGAAGGGAAGGCTTGGCGCATATCCGCGGGAATGGCGTGGTGCGAGTAGGCACGAAAGCTAGCGAGTGAGAGAATCGAGCATACGGACTCGCAGCGCGCCATCCGGCATGCGGCCGAAACCGGCACCGACGTTGTCTGACATGTGCTCAGGGCGCGCGGTCCCGGGAATTACGCAGGTCACCGCTGGATGGCTAAGAACGAACTTCAGCAGTACCTGCGGCCAGGATTGACAGTCGATCTCATGTGCCCACGACGGGAGAGGCCGATTGCGCAGCTCACCCAGCAAGCGGCCACCGCCGAAAGGCTGATTGACGATGACGGCGACACCGCGATCCGCGGCCAGCGGCAGAATGCGCCGTTCCACCGCGGTATCATTCATCGCGTAGTTGATCTGCAGAAAGTCGAGAGTTTCGGAGCGCAGGACGGATTCGACCTCGGCGAACGCCGATGCCGAATAGTGCGTAATGCCGATGTAACGGATGCGCCCCGCGCTCTTCAAGTCCCGGAGCGTTGCTAACTGCACCTTCCAATCGAGAAGATTGTGGACTTGAATGAGATCGATCCGGCGGTCCCGCAGCAGCTCAAACGAACGATTAATCTGCTCAATCCCCGCTCGCTGTCCACTGGTCCAGACTTTGGTGGCAAGAAACGCGCTGGAGCGATTCTGTGTTTGCGCCAGCAGGTCGCCGACGACGCCTTCGGCCGCCCCATACATCGGCGAGCTGTCGATGACGGAACCGCCGGCCGCGAAAAGAACCTTTAGGACCGCGAGCAACGGAGCGCGTTCCTCAGGCGTTGCGCCGACATCGAAGGTGCGATAAGTGCCACATCCAATCACGGGTAGTGATTCCCTCGTCGCGGGAATGAGGCGCGTGCGCATTTTTTCGCGAACCTCGGTCATGGCCCGACCTCGCTCCGGCAAGTTAAGAGCAATCATCGCTGCCGTCAGCTCTTTCAGTATCTGGCGTCGCGAATCCTGATCCACATCAATGCCTCGAATTCACGTGTGGCGCAACGACACCAAGAATGGGCCCCATGTCGGAGCCCCGATCCTCACGATTTAGGCGTGGCGCGTAAAGACTCGATACGGAGCCATCGAGATACAAAGCTTCCCGACAATGCAAAGTGTCGCGAAAGTAAGCGGCGAACTCGAAAAAAGTCACCGGCGATTCGCTGATAACGAACGCGACCGAGTCGAGGGAGGGCGCGCATACACCGTTCCTGATCTTTCTCGATGTCGAATGAGGATTCATGACCGCGGAAGTGGTTATCTCTCCCTCGTGAACCAGCATCGGCCCAGACTGTGTCGCGAGCAAAGGCTTCGGGTTTTCTCTCCCATAGTCGTCGGTCGTCATCACACGAGCCGAATGACCCTCCACCATAAAAACCCCATTGGGCTGCTGCGAGAAATTACCGGACCCCACGTGGTGATTTAAGGGCACGCGCTCACGCCCCTCCGTTACAAAGAGACCCACCGGCGAAAAATCCGGTTGGTACATGCCCGCGTTCATTGCAAATACCAATTTCTTTCCCTTAGCTTCAAATGCGTCGCGCAGCGCCGAAAACTGACGATAAGGCCGGCCGGCGTCATCCCGCCAGAACAGTTCCAACTGCTCACTATTGAGATCCACTCGACAAGCCGTGAAAGCCGTACCGCCGACGGACTTGGCCTCGCACTCGACCGCCTGCGCAACGCCACCGCCGATCAGCCAAACGCCGACCAAACCTAAAAGCCTTTTGGTCGTGCCAGTCACCACGTCACCCAGTACTTTCGACCGCTCAATCGCGAAATCGTCACGGTCCTAAGCACCCGCAGTGGCCGCCACGTTTCTTGAGCCTCGCAACAATCCAACCCCAGTCAGCACCAGCGAACACAACATGCTCAACGCACCGAAGTACAACAAAAACCGGAACTCAAGTGTAAATGCCATGCCAAAAAAGCCGCCGCTCAATGCCAACGTACCCACCGGTGCCGAGATCCGCGCCAACCATCGCATCGACGTCGGCAATTTCGCGGCATCGAGCAGAACTTGCAGGACCAACGACAACAATAGCCAGACACCCGCATGCGCGTGACCGGCACGAAACAAAGCCAACTGTCCCGCATTGAGACCCGCTTCCGCTCCCCCGGTCCCCGCCAGCCCGTGAGTCAACATTCCCAGAATGGCGAGACCACCGTATTGAACCGTCGGTACCGTGAGCAGGATGATTCCGGCGACAACCTTCGCATCACGTGTTAGCTCCATTGGTCGACTCCTGCAGGTCTTTCCGACGGGATTAAAGGCTCCTGCCATCGATCTTTTTCACTTTGACGGCGTCCACGTCGATGCCACCCACGCACCGGACGTCTGCGTCATGCCTTTCGATCTCCCCCATCACGTTCCTGCAATTGCTCCGGCTCCCGTTGGGCGTGAACTTGTCCGTCGCAAGAACATAGTCAAACTGAGCGTATCCCCATCCCTGGGTGTCCGCAAATCTCATGAAAAGCGGCTCCGATTGGCCGAAATGCGCGTCTGTAAGGTGCAAACGGTCCCGACAGGGTGAAGTCAGCAGCGAGAGGCATTGGGAGCAAAGACACTGCAAAGTGCTGCATTCAACGGCAAAAGTACGAAACAGCTGCAGTGCCGCGCCTTACCGCTTGCCGGCACCAATCAAGTGACCGACGGTGCCTGGGTGTCACAAGTCATTCTCAAAACGGGAGGTCTTATATGAAGGGCAAAACCTTAACGTCGGCGGTACGCGTGCTCTCGCTGCTTTCGTTGGTTTCAGGCACCTGTGCTTTGGCCGAGGAACCGGGGCCGACGCACTTCAGCGGCCTGATCAACGATTATTCACCCCTGACCGTCAAAGGCGGGCCATGGGAAATGCACGGTCAATGGTCAATGGTCCTGCACCGGGAGTGGCGCACCGGGGACGTCGCCGACTTCACAGCGGATATGACGATGTCCGGCTACGGCAAGACCGCGGCTGGTACTGTCGATGCGACGCAGTTTGGCCAGAACCCCCATACGCACCACATCAGGTTGACGAACGTTTCGGTCACCTGGGACATGACCGGCTGCCCCGCGTACCTGCCGCCCGCCACCACATCGGGCTTTCAGGTGAACGGCACAGTCAGCCTGGTGACCGGGAACGGAAGCAATGCGCCCTTCGAGACGACTCCGCCGACATCGACGCTGCAGGTCTGCATCACCGGCGGGAGCGAGGTCATGAACTCGAACGTTACGCTGACGTTCGGAGGACCTGCGACCGCGCATTTCGGGCCGCAGGCCATCCATGGCGTTGTGCGCAAAGCGTCGGGCGACTCGATCGGGAATCCATGAGTCCATTGAGGCGTTCTTGCGGGTTCGCGTCATGCGAGTCTCAAGGCGCCGCGGGGCTCTGAATGTTGCGCACCATCTTTAAGACCATTGTGCGGGGAAGGAATGGGACCATTTTGGCGGTGCGGTGGTTCCCCTTGCCGGTAATGACGACCCGATGGTTATTGCGAAAACCGGTGTAGCCGGCTTGGGCGACAGGCATTGAATCCATGACAACCGCGGTCTGACCAAAGCGCGTCGCTCCCGTTCCTGCGCGCTCGCGAAACTTGCTCTTGGTGGCTCCGGGGCACAGGCAACTGACATGCACGCCCGTGTCGCGTGCTTCCTCCCAGAGCGCTTCGGAGAAGGATAAGACGAATGCCTTCGATGCGTAGTAGACCGCCATCAGCGGTCCGGGAACGAAGGCGGCCATGGAAGCGACGTTCAAAATGCCGCCGCGCCTTCGCGCGAGCATTTGTGGCCAATAGAGGTGAGTCAACTCGACCAGCGTGCGGTCGTTCAAGTCGATCATGCCAAGTTGCAACTCCATACTTGAGCCGGCGAACTCCCCAGCCTTCCCAAAGCCCGCATTGTTGACGAGCGCGTCGACCTCAAGTCCTGATGCTTTAATCGCTTCAGCCAGGCGGGTCCCGCCTCCTCGTTCAGCTAGATCGATGGTAAATACGCTGGCCTTCACCGCGTAAGTTGTCGACAGCCGGGTGGCGACATCACGCATTGGCGCTTCGCTTCGCGCTGCAAGGATCAGATCGTAGCCGTCCTTTGCAAAGCACTCAGCCAGGTCTACGCCGATCCCCATCGATGCGCCCGTTACCAGCGCCGTCTGCCCCGTTCCTGGTTTTTCCATGGCCATGTTCTCCGCGTTGCCGGCAGTTCCCGGTGAGATTGCAAGTCTCGCGCCTTTTGGCGGCCGTGTCGAATGGCCGCGCTATTCGCAACCGTCAACAGGGGTGGTTCGAGTAACCCGTTGCGCGCAGCCTTTAACCTCACCAGCCTGTTAAGATTTGAAATTGCACTCGACCCGCATCCTGCCGTGATTGAGGGAACATCGTGACTACGCTCGAGAATCGACCAAAAACCGCGTGCGCCCTCATGCTCGCGATGCCATTGTTGTTCTCCGATGGGGTAAATGCCGCGGCAGTCGACGACATCAAGGTCGAGGTCAGCCGCGAGCCTTGCGAAGGATTGGCCGCAAACCAAAAGAACTTCATCGTCTACGCCACCAATTCGAACCCCAATCAAAGCATCGACGCCCAATTCAAGTACGACTCGGTTCCCGCTCAACAGCACTTCATATTGTTCAACGCAAGTCTCAATCCCATCACGGACCGCTTCCCCAAGTTTCATGCGCGGCGTTTGGTGCCCGGGGAGACGGCACCGATAGGTTGCACCAGTACGTATCGCGCGGCGCCCCAGCCGCCAGGACCCTTGAACCTGCCCATGGTGATTACGAAGCAGAGCGCGTCGTACGTTGGACCCAGCTCATCCGAAGCTCCTCCCGAGGATCCGAGTACATTTGCCGCGTTCTACTTGCAAGACGGAGTCAAAGAGTGCGCCCCGGGACCGAAGCCGCCGGGCCTGTTCTATCTTGTGAACCTACATCCCTACGCGCGGTTATCGACATCCATTAAGTTGCTGGATGATCGAGGAAACCGTGCGGGCGTTGTGGCTGCGAATCTCGCTCCCTTGAGCGCCGTTCGAGCCGGCTGCAGCAATGGTTTTTCCAAACCAGGCCCAGTTACCGATGCGACACTTGAAGTAACCGCAGGAGTCGCAACGAGTCGGCCGCCCGCGCCGCTACAAGTGGCAAAATCGCAAACCTCCGAACAACCTCGCGAGATCCGCCAAAGCGAAGCTCCAGCCTCAGGGCTGGCTCCTTTGTCACTCGAAATGACCCTGCAGACGCAAAACGTCTGCGCCGGCTCGGTACCGCCGGGATGGATCAAGATCAACGACGCGTGGAATCCCACCGTGTGCGGAAAGCCATCCAACATTTCCTACAACGTCTGGACCATTCAGCGAGTTACGGAGCAACCGGTGGGCGCAGTCATCCACGCCTGCGAAGGATCTGTCCCCTTGGGATGGGCGATTGTCGGGACGCTCTGGAATCCCACTGTGTGCGGACACCCTTCAGCCAACCAACCCAATGTCATGGCGATCAAACGATTGAATTGAATCCTGGGGCGGCGGGAATTGCGCTCGCGAGCACATGGTTTATGCTGTTACTGCGGGTTGCGCTTGTGACTCTATAATGATTCGGATCGACATGAGGACTATGGCCATGGGAACGAAAATCTCCTTCAATCGCCCCGACGGGAAAAAAATAGACGGCTATCTGGCCGAGCCGGCGCATGCGGCCGACGCCCCAGGAATTGTGGTTATCCAGGAATGGTGGGGGGTGAATGAGCAGATTCGTGGCGTTGCCGAACGCTTGGCCACTGCAGGCTATCGTGCCCTGGTGCCCGACTTGTTTCGCGGCAAGTCCACAGTTGAGGCGGAAGAGGCGCATCACCTGATGACCGGTCTGAATTTCGCCGATGCCGCGGCCCAAGATATTCGCGGCGCCGTGCAATTGCTCAAGGCGCGTAGCACCAAGGTCGGTGTGACCGGCTTTTGCATGGGAGGCGCGCTGACGCTGCTGGCCGCATGCATGGCTCCGGAGATCGACGCCAGCGTTGTCTGGTACGGCTGTCCGCCACTCGAGTACATCGACGCGACCAAAATCAAAGCGCCTCTGCAGGGGCATTGGGCCACACAGGACGAGTTCTTCAAGGTTGCGATCATTGATCAGCTGGAGGATAAGCTGCGCGCCGCGAAGGTCGCGTATGACTTCCATCGCTATCTCGCGCACCACGCGTTTGCCAATGAGACAGCAGCCGGTCCGCACCGCATCCCTCAGACCCAATACGACGCGGTCTGGTCGCAACAGGCGTGGGATCGGACCTTTAGATTCCTCGGCCGCTGGCTCGGTTGATGCGGGTCGATCGTCGGCGTGCGGTACTCAGAGGCGCTGTTGCGGCGATCATCGGTGGCTGTAGCCTCCCCTCTCTGACCGCGGCAGAAGTCTCTTCAGACGCGACAAAGTCCTCGCCGGACGGCGATCGCGCCGGTGATTTGAGCTCGATCAGGGCCGCGGCCGGTACTGCCGAGGTCGCCACCGAATCCGGCACGGTGTCAGGATATATTCGTAAAGGCATCTTCACCTTCAAGGGCATACCATACGCCGATGGTACCGAGGGCGATCGCCGGTTTCTGCCTCCGATCAAACCCAAGACATGGAGCGGTGTACGCAGTTGCCGCCAGTACGGATACGTGTGTCCGCAAGCAGCGCGCACCGGGTGGGCCAATGACGAAGAGGCCTTCCTGTTTTCCTGGGATGACGGGGTGCAGTCCGAAGACTGTCTGCACCTCAATCTGTGGACGCCCGGGATAAACGACGGGAAGAAGCGAGCCGTCATGGTGTGGCTCCACGGCGGCGGGTTCACGGCGGGGTCCGGCCAGGAATTGCCGTCGTACGACGGCGAGAATCTGGCGCGTCGCGGCGAGATTGTCGTTGTGACTCTGAATCATCGTCTAAACGTCTTCGGTTTCTTGGACCTGTCGAAATATGGCGAGCAGTACGCCACCTCGGCCAATGTTGGCATGCTGGACATCGTGATGGCGCTGGAATGGGTGCGCAACAATATCGCCAAATTCGGCGGCGATCCGGCGCTGGTGACGATCTTCGGACAATCCGGTGGCGGCGGCAAGGTGAGTGCCTTGATGGGCATGCCGGCGGCCAAGGGACTTTTTCACCGCGCCATTGTGGAAAGCGGCTCCATGCTGCGCGCGGGAAATCAAGAGAAGTCCCAACGACTCGCCGACTTGGTAGTTGCCGAACTCGGGCTCACGCGTGACACGATCGACCGGATACACGCCCTTCCCCATCAGCAGCTTTTGCAGGCCGGTCAAAAAGTATTGCGGGAACACAACCCGATGCCGACGGGAATTCCCAATTTTCGAAAGCTGGCGGATCTATTGGGATTTGCACCGGTGGTGGACGGAAACGTTCTACCTGCCCACCCATTCGAGCCTCGAGCCTCTGCATTGTCCGCTGATGTTCCGATGATCATAGGCACGACCTTGAACGAATTTGTGACCGCATTGAATCATCCGGAATACGAAAACATGACGTCAGCCGATCTGGAGCAGCGAGTCCGTGCCGCCTTCGGCGATAAGGCACCTCAAGTATTGGCGGCCTTTCGCCGGCGCACGCCGCACGCCAAGCCCTTTGATGTGTGGTCGCGAATTGCCGCCTCCTCAGTGCGCCAATCCGCCCTTGCGCAAGCGAGGGCCAAAGCCGCCGCCGGCGGCGCGTCGGCCTATGTGTATTGGTTTGCGTGGCAAACGCCCATCCTGGACGGGCGGCCGCGTGCGTTTCACTGCTCGGAGATCGCCTTTGTTTTCGACAATACGGATCGCTGTGAGAATATGACCGGTGGAGGCGCCGATGCGCGCGCGCTTGCGAGCATCATGAGCGAGGCGTGGATCCATTTTGCACGCACCGGCAACCCCAATCACGCCGGTATGCCTCACTGGCCGGCGTTCTCGCCGAGTACCTCGCCAACCATGATATTCGACAATCCACCACGCGCCGAAGACGGTCCAGACGCGGATGAGCAGGCGTCGACGTTCGCTTGAAGCAATAAGTGGATGCGAGGCACGCTATTAATTATAATATAATGAATAACTTAAGCGCATATTTTAAATAAAGATATGCGGTTGGCACCGGCCCGTCAATTCAAAGGTGCGCTCACCAGTCCCAGCACTGTGGCGCCGCGCGGTAATGAATTCACCGCGCGGTTGGATTGCTGACAGTCCTGTCCGACAACTCCGACATCCTGTCGGCAGACGCCTTGGTTCGAATGCGCCATAAGCTGGGTGCCGCAGGCGCTATTTGCTGACAGCGCTTCGGTAACAAACGCTCACAATTTTTACGGCGTCAAAAGTACAGGCGGAATTCAGTGGTTTCCGAACCCAAGGACACCAAACGCTGTTACGGGAGATTCGATGAACCGTTCGCTTGATGTGGAATGTCGTGCCGAATCGGTCACAACCCAAGCTGACTACACTCCCACCCCCGACCGCCGATACTTTGTGTTTCGGGGCCGCCTTTGGCGGTTAAGTAACCCTGCTCTCGATGAGAAAGCGCACCAACGACTGGTCGACGAGCTGATGGCCGCGAAACGCGCGGAACGTGATGGAACGAATGCGGTTCAAAGAATAACTGCGCGCCTCGAGGCGGAGGCGGTAAAACGCGCGCTCGGGGAACGCGGCGCTGTGTGGTGGACCGACGGCGCTCCGGACTATCATCGATGCCTCGCGATCAATACGCCGTACGCTGAATGGTTTGCGAACAAAATTTAACGGCCGGCGGCACGCCGTCATGGCAGCGTTCGTCAATCTGGCCGGAGCGACTTGTCAATCACCTCTCCCACTACGGCCAGCGAAAACTCATGCCCCGCCGCCCACCCACTGGCTCGCGGCCCCGCGACGTTGAGCACTTCAATCTTGCTGCGCTCAATGAACTTCAAGACCGCCGCTGCGGCGATGTGGGGATCGGGTGTCTCTCGGGCATCGATCAGAATGTACGGCCTGTTCAACAACGCGCAGAGATTGCGCGTCAGGCGCGTTCCACCCGTCAGCGACTCGTTGAAGAGAATCGCCGTCCCGTCGCTGTCCACCACATTCAAGCGCGTGCGTTGCCGATAGCCGCCGTCCGGCAACAGAATCAGCGGATAGCGCTCAGGGATGAGCCCGTCCTCGGCGCTGCGGTCCCCAGGTGCCCATCCGCCGCAGGCAAAATCTGTTGCGAGCGCCGCGTCCAGCGCTCCCCGATCCACACCCGTCTGCCCGCCGGAGACGATGCGCCTAAGTGTTGTCGACATTACAGCAATGGTCATTCCGGCAACTCACGCCCTATGTATACGACGGCGCAAAGGCGCGGCTCTAACGAGGGTTGCATTGATTCTTGCTACCATAAGTTCTGAATCAAACTCCTTCAGCACCAAATCAGTCGCTACAGCGAGACATCGGGCACAAGCTGAATGCGCCGTCGAGCCAAGACCGCAGCCGGCCGCGAAATATCCTAAGAGCAGTGGCAATATACGGGAAAATCCGTTTGGGAAAAACGACGATGAACGTCATGAAGTGGTTGCTAGATTCCGACCCTGCGATCCGGTGGCAGGCCATGCGTGATCTCACCGAAGAAGACGAGCCGGTCGTAGCCGCCGAACGCTCGCGGGTCGCGACCGAAGGATGGGGTGCGCGGGTGCTCGACAGTCAGTCACCCCGCGGCCGCTGGGGCGCCGGCGAGGATAAGGGGGGGTTAGTCACCGTTCATACACTCACTCTGCTAAAAGATCTCGGGGTGGATCCGCAAGCACGCGCGGTCCGCAGAGCTGTTGATCGCGTGCGAAAGCACGTTACCTGGTATCAGTTTGACGGCAGACCGTATTTCGACGGCGAAACGGAACCGTGTATCAACGGACGAATTCTGGCGACGGGTGCATATTTTGGCGAGCCCAGTAAACGACTGCTGGATCAGCTGCTCGGTGAGCAACTGGACGATGGTGGGTGGAACTGTGAGGCCCCGAAGAGTAACTGCTCGTCGTTCCACTCGACGATCTGCGTGTTGGAGGGCCTTCTTGAATACGAAAAGGCGTGCGGTCGGTCAGCTCGGGCGACCAAAGCCCGGGCACGAGCCGAAGACTATCTGCTCAAGCGACGCATGCTCCGGTCGCTGAGGACGGGCGAAGTGATTGATCGCTCGTGGACTCGCTTCCAGTTTCCGCCATCCTATCATTACGACGTGTTGCGGGGTCTCGACTATCTGCGAAGCGCCGGCATCAAGCCCGACGAGCGCGTTACCGAGGCGATCGAAATCGTGCACGGCCGGCGCCACCAAAACGGAGTATGGCCGTTGAATCGACTCGACCCGCGCCGCTTCACCTTTGACATGGAACCCGGTGTTGGCAAGAGAAGCCATTGGAACACGCTGCGCGCCCTGCGCGTGTTGAAGTGGCATACCGAAGGTATCGCGTCTCAGCGCTAAATCAGCTGCGCTTCCCTGAGCTCGCGCTTCACGTACGCGTAATAAATGGGCGCGGCGATGAGACCGGCAATGCCGAACAGGCTTTCCATGACCAGCATCGCGAGCAGCAGCTCCCAGGCGAATGCTTGGATCCGCGCCCCGAGCAGGCGTGCGCTGAAGAAATATTCCAATTTGTGTATGACAATCAGGAATGCGAGCGCCGCGAGTGCCACGAACAATGAATTCGACAGCGCAACGACAAAGATGAGGGTGTTGGAGATCAGATTGCCGATTACCGGCAGCAAGCCAATCACGAAGGTGAGCACGACGAGTGTTTTGGCCAGCGGCAGAGATACTCCGAATAGCGGCAGCCCGATCAGCAAGAACCCGCCTGTGAACAGGGTGTTGAGCGCCGAAATCTTGACCTGCGCAAACACGACGTCGCGGAACGCGCTCACGAGATGCGCGGCGCGCGCGTTGAGCGCGACACTCAGTGGGCCCCCCTGAGGGCGTTCGTTCGCACCATGCAGGGCAAGCATCGCGCCGAGCACTATGCCGATGCCCAATTGTACGACCACCCGCACGGCCTGCTTGCCGGCGACCTGCAGTTGCGCGGTGTGATCGCCCAACCATTCCATGACTGCGGTGCGCATTTCCGTCGAATCGTCCGGCAGGCGATCGACGATAAACATCGGCAGTTGCGTACGCGCCCGCTCGACCAGCGGGGTCAGGCGCTCAAAAAATAACGTGGGATTGCCGCTCTCCGAGTGCAGAAAGGCGAGAGCGGCGACGATGGCGAGCGTGAGGACGCCGACCACGAGGATCGCGAGCAGCGCGACCACCAGCCAGTGTGCATGCAAGCCGGGCGCATGGCGCTGCACCGCCGGAGCGAGCGCGGTGACTAGTGCGTACACCAGCAGTCCCGCAAATAAGGCGGAAAGCAAATGCAGGGCGAGCACGAAGGACAGCGCGGCCGCTGTCAGCAAGTAGGCGACAGCATGGAGGCGCGCACCCCGCGTCGCCGCCATCCCTGCACCGTTAGTCGTGTTCCCGCGCACTTTGGCCCGTTCGCATTAGCCTTTGTCTGAATGTTCGATAGCGGCGCGAACCTTGGCCGGCGTGAACGGGACGGAACGAAGCCTGACCCCAATGGCATTGAATACCGCGTTGCTGATGGCGCCCGGTATCAGTGCCGCGGTGGGTTCGCCGGCACCCCAGGGAACCTCATGCGGTCGATCGATCAAATCAATCACAACTTTTGGCACATCGGGAAATTGCAGAATCGGATAGCTTGCCCAATTGACGCTCGTCACCTTGGAGTGACTAAATTGCAGCTCTTCTTTCATCACGCGACTGACGGTCTGAACCACATTCCCTTCGATCTGGTTTCGCAGACCGTCTGGATTGATGATTTGTCCGCAATCATGGGCAACGAAGAAGCGCTTGACCGTGATTTCTCCGCTCTTACGGTCGACCTCGGCTTCACAAACCACGCCGACATAAGTCCGCACGAGCTCATACTTGGTATACGCAAGACCCCACCCCGTGCTTTTGGGCGCATGCCGATCCGGCTGCGGGCGCGTTCGCCAGGCGCTTAAAACAGCGAGTCGCTCGAGCACCTCCTTGCCTCGGGCATCGGTTAAATATTCAAGCCGTGCCGCCAGAGGGTCCATCCCCTGAAGGGCCACGATCTCATCAAAGAAGGACTCGTTTGCGAAAGTATTCTGCATTCGCCCCGGTGAGCGAATCCAGGAGGGCTTGAAGGGCGTCGAGGCCAAACGATGGGCGACCGTTTTTACGTTCTCGATGGTGTATGGAATCGCAAGATCCTGAATCACGCCGCCGGGACTTAGCTTGCCGAGGCTGTCGAGCCCCGCATGGTCGGCGCCCACGAGCGCGACAAGTCCGGCCGCCCCGTCGGGGATGAACAGCTCCGATTCCCATGCGCTGATCTTGCCGCTTGAATCGATTCCGGCTCGCATGTCGAGTAAGGTAGGCGGCCCTTTCGGATCCCATCCATGCTCATCCTCCCGCATCCACTGAACTCTCACGGGCGCACCCACGGCGCGGGCAAGCAATGCCGCGTCCGCAGCGGCATCCTCGTGAGCGTTTCTGCCATAGCAGCCTGCGCCATCGATGTAAACGCAGCGGACTTGTTCATCCTTCAAAGACAGCATGGCGGCCAGCTGCTTGCGCAGATTGTGTGTCGCTTGTGAGGCGCTCCAGCAAGTGAGTCGATCACCGTCAAATAGCGCGACCGCGCAAGATGGGCCGATCGAGCCATGCGTATGAATGGCAAAATCATAAGTGGCTTGCAGCCGGTGGCGCGCTGAGGCGAGCGCACCGGCGGAGTCACCCGTGTTGCTCGTGACGTCATCCTTGATCACTTTCGTCCGCCTGACGTGCTGCCACAATTCGCTTGCGGCCGGCAGTTCGGACCAGTCGGACCAGACCACGGCAAGCTGCCGCATGGCTTTGATGGCTGCCCACTCGGTCTTGGCGACGACTCCGAGGAAGCTCTCGAGCCGCACGATTTTGACGATGCCGGGAATTCCCGCAATGGAACTCTCATCGACGCTAATGAGTTTCGCGCCCATCCCTGCAGGACGGACGACTCGTCCGTGATACATGCCAGGTACCTTGAAGTCCTGCATAAACGTGAATTGACCCGTCACCTTTCCGGGAATGTCCAGCCGCTGAACCGATTGGCCCACGAGCTTGAAATTATCCGGATTCTTGAGAGGCGCCGCCTTGTCCATCTTGACTGACAATGTTTGATTGCCGATGAGCGCTTGAAGTGGAAGACGTTGTTGGTGTGCTCCGATGACGGTCCCCGAATCCATCGTAAGAGTTTCGGGCGTGACCTTCATGCGTGCGGCGGCGATTTTTAGGAGCGTTTGTCGCGCGGTGGCGGCGGCCTGGCGCAGCTGAACACCGCCGTTTTGGATCGACAGACTTCCGTAAGTCACACCCTGGTCGGGCGTCAGTTCCGTGTCGCCTTGGATCAGCGTGACATTGGCGAACGGGACGTCCAGCTCTTCGGCAACGATTTGCGTCAATGCCGTTCGTACGCCGGTCCCCAAATCAACTTTGCCCGAGTAAACAGTGACCAGTCCCTCCGAATCGATGGCGAGATAGCTGTCAACCGAGTCCAGCCCGACGGGCTTGGAGGGCTTGGTCTGCGCCGCGCGACCGAAATGAGGCTCAAGCGCAAAGGTAATGATGAGTGCGCCCGAGGCTTTGAGCAGCGCACGACGCTCGATTAGGGCGCTCAAACCCCTGCTCCCGCTTGCGCGGCCCGCATCACGGCGCGCACGATTCTGATGTGCGTCCCACAGCGGCACAGATTGGGCCGCAATTCCTCGCGAACCTGATCTTCGGTGGGCTTCGGGATACGCTTCAGGAATGCCGCCGCCTGCATAATCATGCCATTGATGCAGTAACCACACTGAAGCGCCTGCTCGTCAATGAACGCGCGTTGTAAAGGGTGCAGGTTTTCCGGCGTGCCCAACCCTTCAAGCGTGACGACTTTACCCTGGACGTTCCCGAGCGGATACACGCACGAGCGAATCGCGGCGCCGTTCAAATGCACGGTACAGGCGCCACACTGACCCAGTCCACAGCCAAAGCGAGGGCCATGCAACCCCAGCTCATTTCGCAAGAAATACAGCAGTGGCATGGTGGGATCATCAACGTCCGCGATGACATCCTTGCCGTTAACATTGAGTTGATATGAAGGCATGCTGTTTTCGCTCCTGTTGCAGTGCGAATGAGGCTACATACAAATCGAATTGCAAATGTCTATACCCATCCTGGTGCTTCACCGTCAAGTCGCGGCCGCCAAGCTAGACGGCATATCGTCCGGCCGAATTAGTGATGTGCGGCCTTTGAGGCATCGGGCGCTTCGTTGGCGACGCTGCCGGATGCGGATCCACGCGAAGCCTCCAAGCCCGCAGTGGCAACCTTGCGCCCGGGAGCCGCCGCCAATGCGGCGCTAAAGGCCCTATGGGCCCCGCCGAGTTCATGCTGTTCAAGTAAGATTTCGCCCAACAGTTCGTCCACCGGCTTGTTGACGAAAGGAGGTCCGAACTCCACTGGAAGCGCGTGCTCCTGAACCGCAAGTTTCCTCAGTCGGTCGATGGCTTTCGCCTGGCGGCCACGGGATTCCTCCAACAGAGCCTCGAGCTCGCCGCCAAGGATTTCCGAGCGCTTATCCGCACTTTCGTCCGGCGACTCTTGTTTCGCGTTCCAGATCACGAATTTCTGACGCGTATCCTCGAATCGCGCAACCGCCTCCTGTGCATGGGCGTCGTGCTGTTTGAGCTTGCTCAAGGCAGTCGCAAAATCGAATGTCAGTTGTGAATCGATCTGGTCGGCCAAGCCAGGAAAACTCCACGTCGCCGCGGCGTCGCCCCAGAGTTGGCTATTGATGAGAAAATCAGTACGCATTCGCGTGAAGGACTCGGCCATGGATTTGTCACCTTTCTTGGCGGCGCCCGGTCTTGTCGAATCAACGACTTCTTGACCGACTTGCTCCCGGCACTTGATTAAAAGCGCGCGCGCGTCCTCGGTCCTCCCACGCTGCAAGTAGGCATATTCCAGCCACTCGCCATAGTGTCCGCAACTCCAAGGTGCCTTTCCCAAGGCTGCGCGGCGCTGGTTGACAACCCCCATCGCCGTTTCGTTGGCCTTGATCACCTCGTCCCACATGCCGAGCGCTAAAAAAATGTGCGAGGTCATGTGCTGAGCATGACCGGCATCGGGTGCAATCTGGGAATAGATCCTCGCTGCGCGCAGGCCCAACGGCGCATGGACCGCATCATCGTAACAATGGATCAAGTAGTGAACGACGCCCGGATGCGTACGGTGACTTGGAAAGACCTCTTCTAGAACCGCGGCAGCACGCATGTAAATCGCAAAATCACGCCCGTGTTCAGCGCTGCCTAATAGGGAAAGCGCGTAGAAACTCGCCGCATCTACATCATTGGGATATCTCGTATGGAGCCCTTCCATGGCCGCTTCGTACTCCTGGTCGCGGTTCGCTTTTGTTCCGTCGCCGTACAATATCTCCACTGCCCGCAGGTAGAGCTTCTCGCGATCCGTCTTTGCCTTGGCGGCGCGATCGTCTGCCGTGGTGCCCAGTCGCTTGAGCGCTTCTCGACCCGCTTCACGGTCCTGCTCATGCCAGACGGGATGATTTTTCGTCATGGCTTCACCCCAGTAGGCCATGGCAAACGCAGCATCGATTGCTTGGGCCTGGCGAAAATGAGCCGCCGCATCGTCATATTCAAAGTTGTGGAGCTGCGCAAGACCGCGAGCGAATTCCGCTTGTGCTGCCGGGGCCCCCGAATTTTCGAACGACGTCTCGCCGACGCTCTGCGTGGTCGATGCTGCAGCACAGCTCAAATGCAGGAAGCCAAGCAGCGCTGCACCGATGGACCAAGGGTTCGATGGCATGACGGGCGACTTTTTAGAGCGAAGACCCCGAGTATAAGCTGCTGATGGCCGGTACGGCTTCACTTCCGGGCGTTCGCCTTCAGCCACTCGGTCAGTGCGCTGCGCCCGGTCGTGGAAAAATCGGTGAAGACGCCATCCGTACCTAGATCGAAATACGCCTTGTATTCCGCTTTAGCGTCCCCGTCATAGGTTTTGGTCAGATGTTCCGCTTCATCCCGAAAAGTGAACGGATGAACGAATAGACCGGCCTTGTGCGCATCGGCGATCAACGAAGTGGGCGCCAAATTCGAGGCCCGATTCAGTGCAGTCACCGCGTGGCCGGCCGAATCCACGCCCTGCGCCGGAATTATATAAAACTTCCACGGGCCGATGCCGTCCGCGTAGGTCTTGATTTCCGCGAGACCCGCCGGCGTTACCATTGCCGCAAAGGTACGTGGCTCGTGGGCTTGCAGCCAGGAAAATGGTTTTGCGCTATCGGGTGAATCATAGGTGATCGCACCGGTTTTGTAATCGATGCCCGCACCGTCGATCAATTGGACCACTTTCGTCCTCAGACCCAGTTTGCGCATCAATTTCAAGCTGCCAGGCTCGAACGACTGCACAAAGACGGGTGAATCCGCGGTATTCCAGCCTTCCTTGGTGAGCATCGCCACCAGCGTTTCTTCCAACGGCAAACCTAACTGGCGCTGATAAACCGGGTTTTTGGTTTCAGGGTAGATGTTGATCCTGCGCTTGGGATCTGCGGCCATGGTCTGTTTGGCCAGATCGATGATTTCCTGAAAGGTTGCCAGCGGATACAGGCCGTCATACTGTTTGCTGCGCGCGGCTATCGGCTGCTTCACTCGCAGCATTTTCAGTTCGGCGGCGCTGAAATCGCTGATGTACCACTCGGGTCCGGTACCAACACCGTCCACCACGCGCGATTTCTTTCGTGATGCAAACTCGGGATGCATGGCAACGTCGGTGGTATCGCTCAAAAAAACGTTATGGCAGGCAAACAGCACACCATCGCGCGAGGATTGAAGGTCAAGTTCAAGCGCATCGGTACCCGCCGCTATCGCCGCCCGATATCCGGCGATGACTTCTTCCGGATAAAGGCCCGGCAATCCCCGATGTCCAATTATCAACGGCGGGTTGCCATCAAGTGTTTTCATCGCAAAGCCCGGCTGGCTGGTGCACACGGTCAATATCAAGGCGGCGCCACAGGAGCCGAGGCGCCATCCCAGTCCTCTCGCGATGAGTAAGATTGCATCCACAGTGTTCATGGTGACGGAGCGGCTCCAAAAACAAGGATTTTATCAGTCCATGGCGCTAGGAGTTACTAAGGTGTACACCTATGGCCGTCAAGGAGCACCACATGCATACACACCCGCCGATCGACCCGGATGATCCCGGTGGCACATCCGGAGAGGACGTGAGAGAACCGCCTCTACCCGGAACTCAAGGTACGGCTCGTGAAGAGTTTCCGCGCAAAGGCGATCTCGTGGATCCCGAACCCGCTGCCACCAATAAATAGGCACCATTGTGCAAACGTGAAAGGCGCCATCAAAATCTATAAAGCGCCTGGGCATTTGCTCGCAGCACCATGCGCGCCAGTTCACCGGCGCGCGATCTGCTGATTTCACCGTCGCCGAACATTCCGGTCAGCGCAATGCCCAGTGCCTGGCGCGCATTGCGATTTGCAATCCAAGTCGCCTCCGGCCAGCCTAATTCGTCCGAATAAGGATACCCGTCGGTCCCAAATAGCACTTTCTCAGGCACGATCTCCAGCCACTCCCGCAACCACAGTGCTTGCGTACGCGGAGTCATGGTGAGTGATTGGGAAGAAATGTCCGCATACACGTTCGGCTTCTGCAGCAGAGCGCCGATCTCGCGCACAAAGGGCCACCCGCCATGCAGCAAGACGAAGTTCGTCTTGCGCAGTCGCGGGTCATTGAACAGCGGTTCCAGCAGCAGCGGATTTCCGCCGTTGATCGAGTAATAACTGCCGAAGCCGCCCAGCGCATGCAGGTGCACCGCCAACCCTAGCCGCCCGCACTCCATCGCGATAAAGCGAAACAGAAAGTCTTGCAGCAGCTTGTAGCCGGCAGGATCCGGCTGACCGCCTCCCACCCACCGGGCGTAGATCTGCTCCACATCTGCGCGGGCAGGATCGCTGAAATCAAATGACCGCAAATAGGCCACCTCATATTTCTCCGCAACGGCCCCTCCCAACTTGTGTCGCTCGAGCGTCGGCGTCACCACTTGCTTCAAGTATTGGTCCAGCGTCGACGGAGTAGCGCTCAGGGCTGCTTCCTTCAGGTAGCGGCTGCGCACGATATTTTCGAGGGCAAAGAACTCCCTGCGATCCGGCGATACTGCCGCCATGCCGGTGTTGTCCAACGGAAAGAGCAAGGCGTCGATGTATGGCACCCATCGAAATTGCGGCGGCTCCACGCCTCTACCCATGGCCACGCGATTGGCCAACATGGTGCCAATCCTGGCTTGCTCGAGTACCCACACCGGGAAGCGCTCACCCTGCTGTCGCGCGACCTTGTCCCGCGCTCCATTCAGCCGTTTGAGCCCTTGCGCATCGAGCGGGGGTGGAATCTCGAAGCCGTAGAGCGCCTTCCACGCAGCCCCGAGCAGGGCAAAGTCCGGCCGCAACGCGACCGGATCGGACTGCGGCTCCAGAGAGGAGACCGGCAATGCATCGAATTCCTTGTCCGAAGCGTCGAGCGGAGGGGCTAGCACCGGGTGAGCGTGATTGTCGATGGCCTGAATGGCTGCGATCCGGCGGCCAATGTCCGGGTCAATTCGCTGGGCAAAGCAGCAGCTGGCTGCAACCAACGCCGCTACGCCCACCGCTATCTGTTTTCGCGTCGCGCGCATCTCATATCCCATCGTCGCGCGTAAGGCGGTCACGCGACTGCGTCTCGGGTACAACCTTGTTCTTCAACAGGTCGTGGAATTTTTCCATGACTGACCAATGGCGTCCATCCGCTCTTTGATGCGAATTTGATCAATACTCGCCATGGGCACGCTCAACAACAGTTTGATTCGTCTCTCCATCGATTCATAAGCTTGGCTAAATGCAGATTGCTTCTGCATCGCGGTTCCTTGGACCGCGGCAGGGTCCGGAATCCCCCAGTGCGCCGTGAGCGGGTGGCCGGGCCATACCGGACAGGCCTCGGCGGCGGCGTTGTCGCACACCGTGACGACGAAATCAAAGTGAATGCGGCCCATTCCGGCAAACTCGTCCCAACTTTTGCTGCGCAGTCCTTCCGTAGGAAAATCCAGGCGCTCGAGCAGATCGAGCGCCAGGGGATTTACCCGACCGCTCGGATGGCTGCCGGCGCTGAAAGCGCGAAACCGGCCCTTGCCCAATTTATTCATGATGGATTCGGCAAGGATGCTGCGCGCCGAATTGCCGGTGCATAAGAAAAGCACGTTGTAGACCTTCACGCGTGCTTCCTCTTCGGTTGAATGACTTCAACCGCGGGTACAGCACAATCCGGGGCGCAATCCTTGTCCGCCAAGCTGCAACAGTTGTCGGTGAGAAAACCAAGCAGCTCGTTCATGCGGGCAAAACTTGGGCTATAGAACAGGAACCGCCCTTCGCGGCGAACCTCGATCAGACCGGCACGCTGCAGCTCCTTCAAGTGAAACGAAAGGGTCGGACTCGGCACGCCAAGCTTGTCGCTCAATTGCGTGGGCGTAAAGCCTTCCGGACCGCGTTTGACGAGAAGCCGGAACAGCGCCAGACGCGATTCTTGGGCCAACGCAGCCAGGCCGGTCACCGCCTCAGTCGATTTCATAATTCCAACTATATCGAAGCATACACGCGCGGGTCAACAGGCTGCAAGCGGCGGGCACTCTTCTTCTCTTCTCATGACGAACCGCGCCGTCATGGGAATAAAAATTCCGTTTGCACAGTCTTCCTGTCTCGGGACTTGGGATATGCCGGGCTGATGCAGGACTCGAGTGCCCGCAAAAATTGAGAATATTATGGAATAAATCGCTTCCATTCGAAGTCTCCTGTCCTGAACTGTCACTTCCCAGGAGACGAACATGTCGGATGAATCGCTGCTGTCGCGTCGCAACGCCCTAAAATGCATGGCCTATGGCGGGGCCGGAACGCTTTTCGCATTGTCGGGCGGCGTGCTTACGCCGGTCGATCTGGCCATGGCGGCCGGCGATACGCAGGGCGCCGCCAAATTGGGCAAGCCGCTGTTCGTGCAGATCAGCGACACCCACATCGGCTTCAACAAGGAAGCCAATCCGGACGTCAACGGCACCCTCACGCAGACGATCGACATTGTGAACGGGATGTCGGATCAGCCCGCACTCATCATCCACACCGGCGATATTACCCATCTGTCGAAGCCGGCGGAATTCGATACCGCCCAGCAGTTGTTTACTCGACTGCGCACCACCGAGATGCACACCGTTCCCGGTGAGCACGACACCAGTGATGCTACGGTAACGGAATACTTCAACCGATTCGGCAAGGCATCGGGCAACAAGGGTTACTACAGTTTCGATCACGGCGGCGTGCACTTCATCGCGCTCATCAATG